>Ga0070734_10000304_pt1 | contig 118276 bp, 92 predicted proteins | sample Coa_R1_8_FD_66444 | JGI IMG/M metagenome (GOLD analysis project Ga0070734, IMG submission 66444) | Surface soil microbial communities from Centralia Pennsylvania, which are recovering from an underground coalmine fire - Coalmine... | ecosystem: Environmental > Terrestrial > Soil > Unclassified...
GGCTGGGAACAAGGCTCCTGCCGGTGGAGTCTAAACCCAATATGGCGATTCCTTCACGAAGATGGGCTGGATACGGGATCGCCTTCTCCGGATTATTGCTTCTACTCGATGCAAATTCGTTCCCACAGATTCTTACGCCAGATTCCTATGCGCCGGTTAATCGCCCGCCATCGCTACCCCTGTCTGCTGTCAATGAACTTATCCTTGGATACTTGTTGATTATTCTGGCGGTAATCCTGCTCATAACGCCAACGCTGGCTACGATCGTGGGTAGCTACGTGCCGGACGCGTCGATGAATTTGGGCGAGGATTTAGCCTACAGGTCGATCGAGTTTCGCCGCCGACAACGGCTGCCCTTGCGACGGAAATTCAGTTTGCTCCCGAATCGCGAACTGGCTGGCGGTGCGATCTTTCTCTTGGTGGTTCCCGCGTTCGTCATGGTGATTCCCGCACCATCCCATGGCATCTACGTCCACCTCGTGTCGCAAGTCCTCGTTGGGCTGGACGAAAACTGTATGAAAGGCCCGATCATCTTGAGCATCAAGCAGCGCGATACAGAAGCCCATCTGTTCTTGAACGGCAAAGAAGTAGACATGGAAGGATTGGATCGCCGGTTGCAATCGGAACTGGCTTGGCGCGCCAACCGCGAAGTTTTTGTGGATGCAGATCAGTCCCTGGACTTCGGCGTTCCCGCTCTGATGTTCGATAAATTGAATGCGATTAACACAACGCCTGTGCTCTTGACTCCAGCGTTAAGAAAGCAATTGGCGAAGGCTTGCCCATCATTTTGATCTTTCCAATGGCGACTCCACCAAGAGGCGCCGTCGCAGTGTAAATTAATCGGGTAACTCAGGCGTTTCCGAAAATGAGTCTTTTAGGACGACGTGCACTGATTCTATTAATTGCGAGCTTGGCGGCGGTTCTAGGCTGCTTCGCCGTTCGCAGCTATCGAACCTTGACGAGCGCACCCGCTCCTGCGACCGTCGGGATACGAATCGATAGGCTGGCGGGACCGCAGTTTCATACGGTTTTGTCGACAACTGAAAAGGAACACGTGCTCGATGGGCAGTTCACGATTGTGACCTCGACTCAAGCGCTACCCGAACCTATTCAACAGGCCTTTGCTGTCATAACCCGCGAGCCTCGATTTTTACTTGCCGATCCTGGACAGAGATACCAAGTTACCGACGTTATTCTCGATCCGGGACTGCCGTTCAGGCGGTTAGTGTTTGCCGGGGTTAGCGGCGGCAAATGGTTTCTCCACTATGAGCAAGGAGGTATAGGGCACAGTTACAAAGTAGTTGTCCTTTCTTTGCAATCGGAGGGGCAGGTGGAGTTCTTGTGGGGTGGGTTGGGCTTCGATCAGGCAAAAAATCTAGAAGACCTGCGTAGGTTGATTGCCGGGAATCAATTTAGCGATGATACGGCCTATCGATGGTGATCACTCCAAGAAAATCGCATAGTTTTAGAGCCCTATCGACGACGGTGAGAAGCGCATTCTCCCATTCGAACATTTCGTCCCGCGTTGGTTCCTGGATATAAGATCACTCCACTTCATTAGCCTCTGTTCGGCACTACCAGTAGTTCCGACGATGCCCTGCACACGACCTCGCCTGTATGGTTCACGACCTCGGCCTCTGAAAACAGCACCGATTTCCCAGCCTTGATGCAGGTGCCTTCCGCGCGAAAAACGCCGCTGACCACCGGACGCAAATAGGAGACTCTCAGGTTGATCGTGGTGGCGTAAGCCGTAGGATAGAGGCGCGTAACTGCAGCCACCGCGCAAGCTGAGTCCACAATGGAGGCCAGCACGCCGCCATGAAGAATTCCATTTTGCATAAGATTCTCGCGGACATGGGCTTCAAACACGGCTTTGCCCGGCGCGACTTCCTTAAGCTCAAGTCCGAGAGTTTTCCAGTAGGGAACGCGGGCGGTCATGAATTTCTTTAATTCTTCCAAATCGGTCGAAGCGGACATGCCTCCAAACATACATGAAGAACGCGACTTGCGGAGTTATCGATTCGTACACATTAGCAGCCGAACTGGCGAAAGTGATGGTCCGCGTGCAGGTAGGCCAGTCGCTGCCAATCCGCTTCGGACATGGATCCAAAATGCGGATGAGCGCTGGGCCACGCGAAGTCCTTGTGGTTATCCGTGAAGCGCCGAACACATTGCTGCAACCTGGCCACATCGGTTTCAAAGTTATCGGGCGAAGTGCCTCCAGTTTCCTGGTCAAGCTCGGGGACGGTCTTGAAGCCATGGGGCCAGGGCAATGGAGTCCAAAGAGCACCCCATTTCAAAAGTTTTCCCGGTAGGAGAGTCGCCGCAGGCTGCGCGGTCTTTTCGCCCATATACAGAAGGAATCCATCCGTCAGGTGGCAGACCATCTGCTGAACAGACATCTTGCCCCACCGCCGCTTGCTCGATGGGCTTAGTGCACTCAGCCGGCGGAGAATCTCTTCGGCATCTTCGGAGTGGCCCAGAGTTTTCATCCTGACTCATGCTACATGGGCCGATCTGAAGGGCCCGCAGTTCTTATATATTTAAGATTGATTTTTAGGGCAATTTTCGAAAGCGAAAAATAATCAAGTGGAATGAAGTGGCGCAGATGGTTTTAGACGGCCTTTAGGGGGCGCTTTTTTTAGGCCGCAGATCGTATTGACAGTTCGGCTGCTAATAGCTCTTGGAGACGTTGTACGAAATTTCAATCTGCATAGAAACAGCCATGGGGACGCCGCACTTCAAAGCCGGCTTGAACTTCCATTCCTTTGCTACTCGCATTGCTTGCTCGTCAAGATCCTTATCCAGCGGCCGCAGTACGTGCACGTCTTTGAGCCGGCCATCCGTACCGACGATGACGCCTAGTATTACAGTGCCCGAAATAGGCTTTTGAGCCGCTTTGGAGTAATCGGGCTGGGGAGTATAAAGCGCCTCTGGCGGGCTGATGCTGTCGCTACTCGAACGGGCAGGGATGGCGGCGGGTTTTGAGGTGGAAAGAACAAAAATCTTCTCCATCAATTCCGCAATCGTCGCCTCGTCCGCTTGAGAAGGAAGTTGAATCTTGATCGATAGGCGTCCGTGCTTGAACTCTGAGTCTTTCCGCTCGGATTGCTGCGCAGGAGTAGCTGGTTCTTTGTATTCCAATGTCGCGCAGTCATAGACGAGGCGAACACGCTGCGCTGTAATTTTCAGCGTGCCCTCATCGACCGCCGCACTCTGAATCCTCAGGCCGTCGCATTCGCTCCGATGAATTGGCGGGGAACCTGAAATGAGTCTGCCCGCTGCGTCAAACTTCAATTCTTTGCCGCAGGCCGCGGTCTTTAGCCTTGCCAGGCTGCCCTTATATTTGGCATCTACGTCAAAACCTTCATTTCCCGATGCGACCTTCGCTACCAATAAATTGCAAGACAGCAAAATCCATATCGAGAGGAAAACGAGCACTCGGCTCGTTCGCTTCTCTGTCATCCTTGTTCTCCCGTTATCCGCTCCAACGCGCGCGAGAAGATGATGTATTTTTCAACGATGTTAGCAGTTTACCGAGCCACTAGCTATTCGAGGGATTGTTGAGAAGCCCGCCCGTCCGCCCGTCCATGTGTTCGCCGCTCCTTACCTCAAGACAATCGTTCATGCGATACACTATTCTCCCTTTCCAAAAACCCAAAAAGATGAAGGCGTAGCTGACGATGACTAAAGCCTGCCGATTGCTCCTGAGCCTATCCACATTTCTGGGATTCGCATTCCTCGGATTCGTCCTTCCGCTCTATGGACAGAATGTCTCCTGCAGCCAGCTCGACGGGGGTGCAACAAATAGCGCCGATAAGCTCCCGCTCAGTCCGGTTATGAAGAAGCTTCTCTCCCAGTCCAAATCAAGCAATGTGCCGGCGGAGTGGAAGGGTAAAGTCTGGCCTTCCGACGACCTCATTACCAGAGAGATCCAAGCCTGTGGGGCAAGCGAATGGCAACAACTGGACCGCCTGGGAAACTGGATATTCGGCAAGTACGATTTTCTTTATACGCCCGGAATAGGTCAAAAGGATCTGATCAACCTTTTAAAAAACAATTCACCAGGATCTCTGCGCTCCATACGACGCTACGAGTGCGTTGACGATAAAAAGGACGTTGTAGGATTCTTTGCCTTCGCGCCTACCAGTGCAAGAAAACCGTATCACGGAATCGACCTTACCTTTTTGTGCACGATGGACCATTCCAGAAATTCCGGATACGGGCTGAAGATGATCAACGAGGCGCTGCAGGAGGCAAGAACCGACAGCGACAGCCAGCAGATGCAGATCAAAATCAACTCTCTGCCCAGCGCCGCGCCTTATTACAACCGGCTGACCCTCAGTTGTAGCAAGGACAATGCCGATATGAAAGGGCAAGGTTCCCACTCCACCCAATCGTACGAAAGCAACGAACTCGGGCCGGTTGCCAACAGAAAGCGCTTTCACCGCACCGGCAACGAATGCGACCCTCTTGCGTATGGGTGCATGAGCCAGGATTTGTATAGCGCCTGCACGACCGTATTTACAAAATTGAAAACACAGATCAACCTTGCCGACGACAATAGTTCCTGCAGCGAAACCACCGAGACTCCTCAAGAGTTTCTGGAGCTGTGCAAGAGCGCGTGCAGCCACATTGCCGGAGAAGACCCGGCAGTTGTGAAGTTATGCGATACGGTGAACCGAAGCCAGGACTCGGGCGGCCGAGGCAACCGTAGGGGCAGGAGAAGACGCTAGCTTCGAAGTTGACGTTATTGCCCCGCGATCCGGGTGCTCCTATAAGCGACGCTTGGAGAACACGCTAGGGAACCTCTGATTTTCGCTAGCTGCTCTCTGGCGCGCTCTCGCTGTGAACGATTTCAAAATGCATCACCGTGTCATCAAAGCTGGTTAGATTGGCTTTTGCTTGCTCTTCTATTACAGCTTTATCGGGCGTTGCACCCGCAAACCTGCGGACGGCTTCCATCGATTCCCACAACGTGAATACCAGCAGTTCGATGGCTCCCACTGCAACACGGCGAAGCAAATAGGTTCCGCGATGCCCTTCAATTTCTCGCAAACGCGGGAACACGTTTTGTGTTGCGTGGCGAACATATCCAGCTTCCTTTTCCGATGTGGATTGCGCTTTCCACATACGTAGGATCGCACCCTTTTCGAGCTGCTGAGGGGTTGTCTTCCAAACTTGATTGCCGACGCCCTTCAAGAACTTGGGCGGGGGATTTCCGGCGGGCTTTACGGGCGTCGCAGCGTTCTCTCCAGCGACGGTTGTCCACTCACGCACATACCAGCGCCGAACCAACCCATTGGTAACATAGGGATCCACCTTGGCAAAGTTCTCGGCCACCTCCGGTGAATCGCCATGAAAGAGCACCATCGCGCCATCGACCGGATTAGCCAGAGCGCCGCCCAATAGCAATTCTCCGCGCTCGCTGGCTTTCCAGGCTTTTTCCAGGTGGGCCTCGCGAAACTCGGCTCGCCGAGCGAGGTAATCTTCACTCACTTCGTAAAACAGCAGATAATGCACTTTGGGTATCCATCCCTTCGTTTGTTGCTTTGCTACTCTGATTATCCAATACTTCGTAATGGGCCGCTGGGGGGCAGGACAATCGCATGAAAACTTTTGATAGCCTCTTTATGTGAGGGAGATTAGAGGTGAGCCTCGGCGGAAAACGCCGAGTGAGATGCCTTGGAGCACAAATGAGAACATAAGTTCTCATTTGTGCTCCAAGGCATGAAATTATTGGGCGTGCTTGACGTGGCCATAAATGGCCACTCTTCCACACTTGTGCCAGCTCCATCGCCAGCCTGAGGATCGAGGACCAAAAGAGCACGCGAGCCGTGAAACAAATTTCGAGACGGCACAAACGGTGAACATTTCTTTCACGCAATTGCCCTGCAGAGGGCGGAAGATAGGATATATCGCAATCCTATGCATAGGATATAATTACAAATGAAAGCTACAAACCACAGACGTTCGCTATGGGGATTGCGAGCGTCCCTGGCAGAGAATCGGGAGATTCAATCATGAAGATCGAGATCATTGCCTGTCCAACATGAGGGGGCAATCAAGCGAAGGTCGCGAGTCTCGCGACCCTCATCCAGCAAAGGCTTGGCATAAAGGCGACGGTAACCCCCGGCAAGACCGGTCAGTTTGACGTACTCGCCGATGGCGAGAAGATCTCCGAACGCGGCGGAAACTGGTTCACGCGATCGTTTGGGGCGGGCTATCCGGATTTGGAGAGTGTGGTGGAACAACTTCAAAATCGGCTCGGCCAGCGGTGAGCATCCATTCGTAATGACCCACGACAGCCGAAGACTTAAACCGGGGAGGCAGGCAGCGCCACCGCTCAGGGAGGATTTTCGGCTTTCGGCTTTTATTCTTTATATCTTTTGTGTGCAGATTCATTGTTGATCGACAGTCCGCACAGCAATGATTCCTAAAAAATAAGGCCGACGCCGACAGAAAAATTTCCCATCCCCGAGCGTATTTTTCTGCCATTCCCTCCCGATCTGTTTTTTTGCCTATCGTTCTCTAATACTTTCATCGGGAATTCATGGTGAATGCCCTGGCCGCTGCAATGAAGGCAGCATCGGAACGCTCCTAGACACCGTTCGAAGCCTTCCGCAGCCTACGAAGCCCGGGCGCAACGGCTCTAGGCTAAGCACTTCTTTAGAAAGCAAGGAAATCAGAGGAAATCCTCATCCTCCAGCTTGAGTAAGGCTTTATGAGGGATCCAATGGCCTGGGGTAAGGACGAATCGAGACGACTTCTAATCCTCGGCCATGTCTGTGAGCAGACGACGAAGGACTCCGCACAACTGGCAATCCGCGAGCTCCCTTAGCTCCCGATGATCAAAACTTATAGTCCTCCCAGAATAGCGGGGATTGCGGGGCTTTCGGGTTCGTCGGGCTCATAAGCGATCTCCTCAGAAAACTCAATCGAATCCCAAGGTCTCCTCATATCGGGCCTCAAAGCCCTGAAGATCGTGATGAAATGCCGCAACCTTTAACCCTTTCACCCACCCGCCGCTGCTTTTTCACATTCCATTCCAGGTAGAGAAGCCTATCTCTCCACTGACATCGAAAAAAGTCTTAGTGCTTTCCCCTTATGCGCCTCGTAGCTATCTTCTGGATGTTACGACTTTGTCTCACTTGCGCGTGGTTTGCCGGCAGCCTGATGTCGATTGATAGGTTTTCTTAAGCTCGATGCGAGCAGGCATTAACACTCGATAGCTTGCCGAGATGGAAATAACAGCCGCAGACAAAGCATGCTCATAGCTCGCCCACGGCAAGATTAAATGTTGAGCGTCCTCTCACAACGTCTGCGAACGGAAGCGACAAGTACCGATCAAGCTAATCTATGCTATTAAAGCTCTACAATGTTGTTGTAAATAGTATTGCAGTTAATTATTACTAATATGAAATAAATAAGCTATTTTGTTATATATTCGCAAAGGGTCGAGACGATATGCATCGTTCTCGTGCCCAGAGCGAGCTACTGAAATTTGGTTCCCAGATCTTCATAGCCTCGCTCACCAACTCAAAAACAAATAAGGAGCGACTACATGGCAACTGTTGCGACATCTCCAAGACATAGCTTCCACGCAGTGCCCGATGCGGGCGTCATTCCATGGGATGACGGGCGACGGATCACCCTTACCGGCGGCCAGAGCGCGAGATGCACGAAGCTGGTTCCGGGACAGATCTACGCGGCTATTCTCTATAACGGCGCTCAAAATCAGCAGGCGACGACCGTACAAATCCTGGTAGGCAACCAGTTCGATGCGCCAGTCGTCGTTCCCGGCACCACGGCGAACGAGGGTTTGGCATCCGTTGCGTTGTTCACCGGCAGCGATTCCACCACAGTTGAAGCCGTTCTGCTGGCAGCCGCCGGCTCTCCCAAGGTTGAGGCATGGCTAGGCAGCGTTTCCATGCCAACGAACACCGCGGGCATCGTCAACAGAGAGCTTCCCGCCGATGGCAAGTTTTATGAATTCGGCAAAGCTACCAGGTATTTCAGCGTTCCCGCAAGCCGCCGGCATTTCGTCACCATCCGAAGCGTTATCACCCAATTCATCTCTCTCCAATTCCGCGAAGAACACGCACAGGTCAATGTCGTGAATGCCGGACCGAATCCCCTAAGGAACATTGTGCCCGTCGGCACAGTCAGATCGGGAATTGACTATAACGTCAACTCCACCACCAGTACTTTTACTACCTATTCCATCTTCGGCGATGGCAGCCAGTGGGTATGGATGAGCGCAGATAGCCAACAGAACGCGAACACGGCTGAAATATCCCTCCAAGGCTAATTCCATTGCCACGAGGCTTCGGCCTCTTGTCCTTGGCGTGCGTCCGATAACAGTCCCGACGGCCCACTCGGCCGCCGGGATTCTTACTGTAGCAAGTCCACTTGCCCTTATGAGCTTGCTCTCCCTTGGAGCACGCTGTCGCAGGCATCCATGCTGAATCATTGATATCATCATCGCGGCCAAGGATCCTTCCATTTTTTAGTTGATGGTTGCCGAATGTCCGGGTGTAGCGATTTATCACCTCAGCACCGGCGTGAAGTCGTTCGCATGATGCATCTAGTAGTCAACGATCAGCGACCATCGATTCATGGATCAATGGCTAGCGGTGAGCCATGCCTTTCAATGAAACTTTAGCCGATCGTGTCCGAAAGCTCCTGCGGGGAGACCACTCTGTCGTTGAGAAGAAGATGTTCGGGGGACTTGCCTTCATGGTCAATGGGCACATGTGCTGCGGGATCGTCGGCAGCGATCTGGTGGTTCGCACTGGACCCGATGGATTGGAAGATGCTCTTCGCCAGCCGCATGCCCGGCCCATGAATTTCACAGGACGCCCGATGAAAGGTTTTGTCTATGTCGCCCCGTCGGGATACCGAACGGAGAGCGCCCTTTGGCTATGGACTGAGCGCGGGCTTGAGTTTGCCTTGCGTCAACCCCCAAAGTAGTCCGGCTATATTTTTGACGCGGGCAATCCGCGCCATAACCTCGGGGGCCAGAAACGCAGCAATGTTACAAGGAACCTTCTTTTTCTAAAGACGCTTCGAAGCAGTGGACCAAGGAAGCAATGAATAAAGCAATGAAGCGCTGCAGGCGAATCCCGCAGCGCTTCAGTTTTAGCCCTTTTATCCTTGCTGCGTAGCAGCTATCGCTCCAATCTTGTTGCGGCAGATGAAGGGATAGTGTGTATCGTCGATAATCGGCTCGATCTCGAAGAAGTCGTTCAGCACCGATTCCGAGGTGCAGTAGGCTCCTTCCACCCAAGCCTGATCGTTGGAGTAGGCTTCGCCCACAATGAAGATGTTGACGTCGGCTCCCTCAATGAGCTGCGAAGGCTTGCGGATCTTCTGCTGAACATCCGCGATATTGTAGTGCGCGGCCCAGGCATGATATCCGGCGCTGAAGGGCGGTAGAGACCAGTCGACATAAGCGGCTTCTTTCGGCTCAGGAACATAGCTATAGTCGGCGTTGGGGCCATAGTGAAGCTCGGCAAGCTGCTTTCGTAGCATCTTGACCATCTTGGCCGGCACTTTACGGGGGCCAATCAGAGGCTGGAAGTCGTCTGAGGTAGGATTGGTGCGCTGCTCGTGAGGACCAAGCTCCAGTTCGCGCCAGAAAGTCGTGAAGGTCTCGTCGTCGTAACTGGCCAGCATTCCGTAAATCGGCTCTCCGGTCTGGTCCTGGGCATTATTTCCAAAATAGACTGCCATGCGGATGGGCGTGTCCGTCATGCTCGGCCCAATGGTGTTGCGGCGCGCGGCAGCCAACAATTGCTCTTCTTCCGGCACCGTGAGACGGGCTTGAATCAGCCCTTCTACGGCCTTGATCAAATCCGCCGTTGAAGAGAATGGTTTTCCAAGAATGAGTTCCATTTTCTTGAGGTAGGCGCCGGGAAAGCCTTCCTTCTTTAGCGCAGCGAGAACCGCATTGGTCACCACGTAGCCTGTGAGCTGCGCGGGATACGTGGCATTGAGCCACCAGGGAGAGTCGAAGAACATGCCTACCTTATAGGACGGCTGCATGATGGCGGCTTCCAGGTAGAGTTTTACCTGGTGAGTATTCAACACATCGATCCCGTCCGTCTCCTCGAAGCGAGTTGCCTGCGCTACCAGATCGATGGCGTAACGCGGCATCGCCATCCAAGCAGCATTGGTTATACCGGAGCCGGCCTTCTTCCATGGATTATCCCGCTTGGCGTAGGTGTAATGCACCACGCTGCCTTTAGCAAGGATGGAATGGAGGCGGGTGTTGGGGCGATATTGAAAGTCCACGCCCTTTTCATGCGCCAGCTTCTTGATCGCCTCGAACAAGGCGTTGAACATTCCGGAGTAGCCAATGGTGATGGTGCTGTACTGGGTTCCAGGCGTAAATTCGTTGTTGGCTTCAAAGGCAACGGCGGAGTTCCAGTTGATGACGTTGGAGGAATATCCGTTGCCGTCAGCGGCGTAGTTATAACCTTCTCCACCGAGCTGGTCGTACATCAGATTCCAGTAGCCAATGTCTTTGAGCAGATCGCCTTTTTGGAAGACAGAGGTCTCGGGAAGCTCAGCCTTGATCTTTCCGTGCTCATAAAAGGCATCCCACTCAGCGCGGGTTTGAGGGCCGGAGGTGCTGGTGACGGCCAGTTCCTCAACCACAGTAAATCCCTGATCCGGAGAGGTATCGGCTCCAAAGTTGTCCGCGTTGTAAGGCGCAGGGTTGCTGGAGGAAATTGAATTCAAGTACATATTTTTCGAGCGCAGATAGAACAAGGGATTCGTCGACTCGTTGAAGGGCACCGAGTACTTGTCCAAGCCAAGCTGCGAAATCACGGTGGTTACCACGCGATGACCGGGCGCCTTTCCGTCATTGGCATCTTTGGCTGTGCTGTCCCACAGCGAGTAGCGCATGCCGCCTAGTTCAACATAGGATTTATTTTTGTCATTCTGGTAGTGCCATGTACAAACGCGGGCTCCGGCAGCGCGCGTCCCTGGATCGGCCTTCGAGAAATCGTATTGTCCCCAATCGAACAGTTCGAGGGTATCGCCCTTCTTCAGTTGTTTCGCCTTGCCTTGGTCGTTCTTCGGCGTGCCATTCAATAGCCGCCAGGCCGTGTAGAGACCGGCTGCGCCTGCGCCAAAAATTGAATATGTCTTCTTTTCCATAGATATTTTTCCTTTCTCAATGTGGTAAATGCCAAGATTTACCAGCCCTGCTCTATTCGTGCCGCTACGCTCAGGCCGGCAGAGCCCTAGCGCGCAGCGCCCAGTTCCAAACGCGTGAAATAGGTGGAGCCCAGCTTAAAGTGAGAGATATCGAACGGCGTGTGCCCGTCGAGCGAAAGTTCACAAAGAATTTTTCCAAGCAGCGGCACAAACTTGCCTGCCCAGCCAGTAGCGTACAGGACGATGTTTTCGTAGTTGGGCACATACGACGGAGCGAAATCTACGATCAGCTCCTTGTTTGGAATTTTGCTGAGCGCCACCAGGCAGGTAGAGGTGTAGTGCGGCACAGGCTCAAGGCCGGTCATGTGTTCCGCCACCCATTGAGCGGTGAATGCCAACTCTTTAGGATTGGGCGTGAGGGTGCGCTGATCCGGCGAGGTGAGCGGCTCGATCACGAAATCGGATGCCACGCGGATGTATCCGGGATAGTTCCAGACGACCTCGGGAAAGCCATAAAACTGATTGCCGTTTTCTCCCTGCGCCTTTTGAAAGACAAACCAGGTGGGGTATTGGATATCGGGGCGCGTCTTCTTATAAAAGGCGGAAGCCATGTTCCAATAGGTGGCTGCGACCTTGAAACCAAGGAGACGGATCACGCTGTCAACATACGGCCCCGGCGTGATTACCAGTTTTTCGGAGACAAATGTTCCCAAGGGAGTCGTGACTTCAAACTTCTTGTGCCGGTCGACGATCCGCGTCACCGGCGCTTCGTCTTTCATGGTGACCACCGGAGAAGCGAGGTTCCAGTTGTACAAAGTCTGAATGGTCGCCTTCAGATTGATACTGGCGCCGTCAGGCTGAAATAGCCCTGTGTATGTCGAAGGCAAATTCTTGAAGTGATATTGGCTCTCAATCTGCGAGGCGTTTAGCGAGGTATAAGGGACGTTCTCCTCCTGCAAAGCCTTTTCCGCCTCGGGAATATTGCCCTCCGTGGAATGAACCGAGGGATCGCCGAACCAGAGCGTGCCGACCTTATCCTGCAGCGGGACTGGAGTCAGAGATTGCAGCTCATCCCAGAACGGAATGGACTGCTTAACCAGCTTGACCATGTAGGCTTGGGGGTAAGGAATACGAAACTGGCGGGAGACGCCCGCGGAGCTTCCCAGTTGGTTGGCGAAGGTAAACTGCTCCAGTACGAGGGTTTTAACATTGCGTTTGCTTAAGTGGTAGGCAGTGGAGAGCCCAATGGGCCCGCCGCCGATCACAATCACATCGTAGTGAGTTCCGATATTGTCCATTTTCTTCCTTGTCCGGCTGAAGATTCGAGGATCAAAGGTTGGGAATGCGCTCAACCCGTCGGGAAAAGTTAAGCGGACTTGCCAGAAGACGAGACGCCTCTGGGATTGTTGGGCCACTGGGAGGGTGCGAGCGGGCGATGCAATCTCCCCGAAATAGTGCGGGAGTGGCCGTTATCCCAAGAACGCCAAATGAGGACGATTTCCTTTTTTAGGGCCATCAAATAAACGATTGATTTTGATTTATACCGTTGTGAGAGTTCAAAGAAGGGCAGACGACTGAGAGTTGTCTAAAGGGGCTTAACAATTGCTGGTTCGAGTGAAATTGAACGTCACTTCAATCCCATATATTGTTTCAACAAGGTTGTCAGCAAATCTTTGGCCACATCAAATCCAATATCTTGCACTTTCGAGGCTGCGTTCTTAACCCAATTTAAGACCTTATCTCCAAATTTCTGTTCCCCGTCGGCCATCTCTGCTTCAGACAGCTCCTTCAAATCTTGTTGCGTCAAGCCGTAGCCTCTAAGCACCTCTTCGAGATGCTTTCTGTCGGAAGTAACAATGCTTGTGTGCAAATTTATGTGCGCTTCACCTGTTGCAATAATCATAGGGGAAATTACTTGAGTAATTGTGCTGTGAGCTCGCTGAATTTCTGATGGAGATATTTTGCTGAGATCTAGATTGCCCAAATCGGATTGAAGCTCAAGAGCCATTGTCAAGACTCGCTTCCGGATACCGTGCAGCAGCTGAACAATAGACGATTTTGGAACTTCTTGCCAAGCGTTGAGAAGGGCAATATCCTTACCCAAAAATGTACGTTGATATAAAGCTATCAAATTTGCGGGCCACGGAAAAGTTACAATATCCCCTGGGCGAAGGGCTAGATCTTCATAGGCGCTTACAGGCCCCAATAGAGAGACGAGCTCTGCCCAATCACGATGCTCCTTTTTCATCATCAAAGAGGGAATGGGCACTCTATTTCGTAAATAGTAACCATTAGAGAAATCACCAAGTGCGCCGATGTGAATAATTCTGTATTTTGGAAGATTTTCAGAAGAAGCATAGCCATCTAATTCTTGATTTAGCCAAGCTTTAAGCTGCTCATCTTTGAGCTGATAGCTAAGAACGAAGCACTTGCGTAATAATTCTGTCGTCGATTGGGTATGTTCGATCGCAGTTCCAATTATTTCGTCAAGCAGCGAGACATGAGCCGAGCTACTCAATTTATGACTCGCTTTGCTCGGATACCGCTTAGGCTGTCATTAACATGGTTGGATTTTATGATTGGACGGTTATTTCTATTTGGATTGCCACCATCATAATCGATACGTGTCTCGTCACCTGATGCAAAAGTCACCCAAATATAGTAGAAGCCAATATTAAGAGAATTTTCATCGATAGCCAATCTGCATTGGCCAGAAGTAGGATCAAAGCCAAGAAGTCTTACTACGATATGGCTGTCAGCAAAATGCGTTTGATAAAGATAAACCGATTGCCCATCTCCCATATACGCTCCTGCAGTGATTGTTGATTTCTTTGATCCCAATCATGTTGGGCTCCGCGGGTCCGTTATTATTCTTAGCGACTGGGAATTTAACACATTTTGATCAGCCGCGAGATAGTAGTCAAGACCATCGACGGATTTATTTTATGCAAGAGAACTATCAGCAGAACGGTGTGGTGAGAGGGGTGGAAGTTTTAGGAAAACAAGTTAGATTCACATCATGCCCAGTTTTCTCATGCAATTGGTTTAAAGATCCAGCAAGCGGACTAACGCATCAATCGAGCAGGGGTCTCACTATTGTGCCCTCTGGCCAGCATTGGTGGCTGGCTGGTCCAGCTTCTCCGAGTCGGTGTGCCAACCTGGATTGCTCCACTTGCCTTTTCGCAGGACGAAGATTTCGGTGACACGGCCGGAACTTACAGACCGCTTTCCACCCATCTCAATCTCCAACACATATTCGCTGTAGATCACTGCCACATTCCCAAGACGCTGCACCTCGGTGCGAGGAAACTCCAGGCGGGTGAGCTTGCCGCCCTGGGCCTGGAATTCCTCGGCGCTATGCAGCACTTCCGCCTGATGCTTCCACTTTGGCTCGCCGGAGCTGATGACAATCGTATCTGAGGGGACAAGATCCCTCAGCGTTTTTTGGTCATTGGAGAACCAGGCACGCCATAACTGCTTCGCGGGTGGTGAGTAGATCGCTTTGTCCGGCGCCGCTCGACGCGAAGCTTACGGCAGATAAGGTCATCAGGACGCTGCCTAAGACAAGTACGGCATCGAAAAGCTTGGCGGTGAGGGCTTTTGCGCACCCATTACTTCGAGGACGCATTACGCCGCGTGGCACTACATTTCCAGGGGCTCTATTCACTGTCGTTCCTCCATCCGTGTTTTGCTTCGCGTTTTACTTCGTGTTTTGTTCTGGCCACACTGCGAGCAGCACCGAGCAAGCGGATGCCGAGAACACCGAGTAATCGAACGGCGAGACGATTCCGAAGGAGATGGCCATCGCGGTTCCGAAAAGAATCAGCAGCACCGCGCTGGCGATTGCCGACGCTCGCGGCCAAAGCCCGAGCACTAGGGTAATCCCCAGGACAAGCTCCGCGACGGTGGCCGCGAACGCAAGAAAAGGAATGGTGGAGGCGGGCATAAACGAGTTGACCTTGGCGGTGTAGGCCACAAAGTTGGCATAGTTGCCATAGCCGACATCTTTACCCCACCAGCCAAACCGCGAAGCGATTCCGTTCAGATAGGCCGCACCCAGGGCGGTGCGCGCATAAAGAAGGCTTAGCCGCTGCGCTCGCGCGCTCCGCGTGAAGGCCGTAAGCCGGGTCCACATAGCCGATTCCCGATGGTTCGATACCACAGCGTTCATTGATGCTCCTTTTGCTGCTCGCTGGCGGCGGCGGCAACCGAGAGCGGAGTATCGTGATCGCAGAGAAAGTAGGCAACGAACCGGGCGCGCTGCGTGGTGCTGGCGTTGGCAGAAATCTCGTGAACTCCGTTGGCCGGTTCATAAAACGTCTCTCCGGCTTTGTAGAGCGCGGCGGGCTGTCCTTGTACCTGGCTTCGGAGGACGCCTTCGAGGACATATCCAATTACAGGGCAAGGATGGCTATGACGGGCAGAGGAGGCGCCGGGCTCATAGGTTACCTCCACCACGGACACTTTGAGGGAGTCTCCATTCATCTTCGAAATCGCTTGTTGCAATGCGAGGCGGGTTTGCGCCCCGGCAGGCTTGGCGGAAGGTGCTTGTCCATAGAACCGGCAGAGGGTGAATAAGGTGGCAAGCAGAATTGCGGCGATCGAACTTCTTCTAATCGTGTTTTTTGTTAAAGCCAATTTGTTATCTCCTTTTGTAAGTGGTCTCAAAATGTCCTTCGTACGCGGGAAGCGGCCGCGCATCCGGTAGGGGTTTAGGGTGCCTGCTCGGATTAACGAATACCCACCCTTCGCTCCGAGCGCAAAAACCAAGAGCGCGCTCTCCACATAAGGATGGGGCACCCACTTTCCCGTGAGAACTAGCTCAAAGCTATCGCTTAATGGACCAATCCAAAAGATCCACTTACGATATTCTGGATGTACCACTTTTAGGACGAGCCTTATTTATGGCAAGTCTTTATGGGGGCTTCTTTGACGAACCTTCTGTGGCGAGTCTTCTATGGGAAAGCAAAGTGCGGGTCTTGAACTGACATTGGCGGCTCCGGCGGCACACGTACCCGCAAGCCGATGGCTCTATGAGGCGATTCGTAGCGAGATTCTAGAGGGCCGCCTTCGTCCGGCAGCGCGTCTTCCGGCAACGCGGGATCTGGCGCACCAATACGGCTTATCGCGGGGAACGATCGTGAACGCCTACGAGCAGCTCAAAGCGGAAGGGTACCTCAAAGGCTCCATCGGATCGGGTACCTACGTCAGCAAGGTTCTGCCGGAAAAGCTACTTCAGGTTGCGGGTGCATCGCTGCCCAAGCCGCAAGCGGCAATGCCCCCGCGCCGAAAATTCTCCGACTATGGCCACCGGATCAAGCTTTTGCCGAACTTCGAGATGCGTCCTACGCGCGCCTTCCGATGCAATCTTCCGGCTCTCGACCTCTTCCCGGTAAACCTATGGACACAGCTCACAGCGCGCAGGCTGCGCCGCGCTTCGACGGCTCTTCTTATGGGCTGCGGGGCCGAGGGATATCCGCCTTTGCGTAAGGCGGTAGCCGATTATCTGTGTTCGTCGCGGGGCGTGAAGTGTGTGCCCGAGCAGGTGGTGATTGTTTCGGGAGTGCAGGAGGCGCTTGACCTGACGGCACGAGTGTTCCTCAATCCCAGTGACCGCGTGGGCGTGGAAGAACCAGGCTACGGTGGAGCCTCCGCCGCGTTTGACGCCGCAGGCGCGAAGATCTCGGCCCTGCCGGTGGACAGTGAAGGCGTGCAACTGCCTCGCGGAGCAAGCAATATACGCCTGTTATACGTAACTCCGGCGCATCAGTTCCCCGCGGGCCCCACGCTCAGTTTGCGAAGGCGGCTGGCTCTGCTCGATTGGGCACGGGCGCATGAAGCACTGATCTTTGAAGACGACTACGACAGCGAGTTTCGATACTCCCTGCGGCCGGTTCCGGCCTTGCAGGGTTTGGACCAACACGGCACAGTACTGTTTGCAGGCAGTTTCAGCAAGGTCATGTTCCCTGCCCTGCGCTTGGGATACATGGTATTGCCCGGCGACCTGGCGCCCAAGTTTGCCGCCGCAAAATCGGTGACCAGCCGCCACGCTCCTCTGCTGGAACAGGCAGTCTTGTACGACTTTATGGAGGGAGGACATTTTGCGCGGCATCTCCGCAAGATGCGCGAAGTCTATGCTGAGCGGCTCGCGGTGCTCATGGAAAGCGCCAGAACCCACCTAGCCGGAATCCTGGAGATCTCGGAGGTGGAGGCCGGTCTGCAGACAGTCGGCTGGCTGCAAAAGGGGTTGAATGGCGAACTGGCCGCCAAAGCGGCGCTTACCCGGAAGATCGACGTAACTCCGCTCAGCCGATCGTGCCGTACGCCCAGCCTGAGGGGCCGTATGCCAGGCTTGAGGGAGGGTTTGCAGATTGGGTTTGCGGCAATCAATCCGCGTGAAATCCGCATGGGCGTGGAGCAGTTGGCGGCAGCACTTGAGGAACTTTCGTAGACGCGATTCTCTGCCGGTTAAAAACCTCGAATCCAGTAAATAGATTGAAACCCCAGGATTTCAGCGGCGAGCATATATAAATGGGACGTTTTCGGCTATCGATTTGCTAGACTTCATTGGGGTCGAAAGAGGTAAGTCATGAGCGGGAGAATGAATTGGGATCGGGTCCGCCAAGATAGCCTAAGCCGCGCTCGCGGTTCTGAATGGGTAAAGCCTTTTGAAGATTCTCAGCCCGAAAAAAATCAATCTGCACACAGTAAGAAGAAAACAAAAAAGAACAAAGCCACGGTAAAAATGAAGACATGCCCGAAATGTGGAATGCGTTCACGCGGAATGAAAGCGCATTCAAAGAGCTGTATACACTTTCCCCCAAAGCAACCCAAAATAGTATATGGCGGCCTCTTTGAATCTAACCGTAGAAAACACTAAGCAACAAATCTCTTGCGTGTTAGAGTCTACCTGGGTGAGGCAGAGAGCTTATCATCGGATGTTCAGAAGGTGAACCAACGACAGCAACGCAAAATAAGCAGGGATGCTTCTGCCGTTGCAATAATCGACGATTCAAGAGGTAAGAAGTCTTAGCACAGCTGATCGTGGCTCAACCCTTGCAACACGACGACGCGCCCGGCGGAGCAGGCAGTCCTTCGCGGCTCCACTCACCCATTGCCACCTCCGGGTTCGGCTTGGATTTGTCTATTTCAATGATCGTATCGAGCTTGGTAAGCTTCAACACTCCTCTTATCTGCTCGTTGGGATTGATGAGTTTCAAGTAAATGCCGGCGGCCTGCAACACGACCAGGGCGCCGATTCCCGCCGCGTCGATTGCTTCGACCTCACAGAAATCCAGAACGATGTTGTGAGTTTCCTGCTGAATCGCGGCCTCCAGCAGCGTAGTATCGTCGCCGCGAATAATCCTGCCCTGACAGCGCAGAATCGTTTCTTCCCCATGATTTTCGACCGTAATTTTCAAAGCCATTCCAATTTCCCTCAAAGATCCGCCGCCAGGCTTCCGGCCATGGCGGGTAAAGATGGGTCCCAATGTTCCCAATATTTTAGGCGAACAAAAGACGAATAACAACCGGAGCGCCTTGGTCCGTATTACGCCTTGGTCTCCGTTGCGGGAGCATCAAATGCGCCGCAGCGCCCACGAATTGTTTCGCGGAATCTCTCGCGCTCTTCGGCGGACATTCGCCCCCAGCGCTTCATCATGCGGCCGCGCCAGTGTCCATGGGAACCATGGCCTCCGCGGAAGCCGCCAAACAAAATTTTGCTCAAGATCAAAAGCCCCACAGCCTGCCAAAAGGTGACAGCATGAAAGCCAAATAAGCCGGGCACAAGCCAGTTCCAAAGGCTCATGACCACATAACCAGCCACCCCCACAAACACCACTGCAAACAAGGCGAACTTGATGCACTTTGCAACCCAATGTAGTTTCATTTCCATTACCCTTCGCGATTCTTGAATTCGTTATAGATGGCCTGGAGCCGCTCTCGCAGGTGCCCCACCGCGTAGTGCTTGCGGGAGAGCAACGTATTGAGCCCGGCGCCGGTTTGGGCGGAGATCTCTTTGAACGTGTAACCCATCAGCTCATGAGCAACGAAGACCTCACGCTGCTCCTCGGGCAATTCATCAAGGGCAGCGTTTAACTCCTCCAGAAGCAGGCCCCGCGCATATTCCGCCTCCGGCCCACCGTCTTGCGAAGGCAGCAGGTCATCCAGGCTGAGGGGCTCTCCTTCCGCGGTAGCCGTTTCCGTTCCGGCTCGAAGCGCTTCGCGCTGCCGTTTGCGAAAGAGATCGGTGATTCGATTGCGAGCGATTCGGAAGAGCCAGGCGGTTACTTGCTCCACCGGCTTCATCAGGCGATAGGCTTCAACCAGTTCGTAGAAGACCTCTTGCAGGATGTCTTCGGCGTCTCCCCGGTCGGCCACACGCCTGCGGATGAAGTTCCGGAGCCGGCTCTGCTCCCGCTTGATCGCTTCGGAGATTTGCCGGTCCTGCTCCGCAATCGTCCATTGATTGTCCAGCGCCTTGTCCATCTATTGTTGTAGACGCGCGAGTCGAAAAAATATTTTGAGGAAAAACCCCCGATTTCTTTGATCGGCAATTGCGCTGCGATCAAAGACGGGGTTTCACCTTAATTCTGACGGGGATACCAGCACAGTGCGGTCACTACGGACTACTTGGTTTGTGTCTCAGATGCGGACCGAGGGGGGAAAGATTCAGAATTTTGTTGAGTCGGGATGCCTGCATGGGTTCATGAGAACCCACCCTTTGCTCCGAGCGCAAAAACCAAGAATGCGCTCTCCACAAAGGATGGGGCACCCACTTTCCCGTGAGAACCAGATTCTGCTGGTGCTCGCAGCAGGCGATTTCCGGGGCTATCACACAGACTCTAAAGGGCGGCTTGTCCACGACCGTGGAGAAGCCGCATCAATCTTCTATCTAGTATCTAGCGATCATTTATCTAGCGATCATTGAGGACGAAGCGCGGATAGTGAATCCATGATCTCGCGCTGAAGGTTCGATTGAAAGGCTGCGAACGCGGGCAAGTCGTAAAGGCTTTCGCTCAGGTCTTTGAGTTCGCGATCGGGAGTGGCCGAGGCCCTGGTCTTAGGGCCCTGCGTATGGTTCATCACGGCTTGCCGGAGGCGGGCAACCGTCTCGTCGTCAAAGCTATGGGAGATAAAGACCAGGTGGTTTGGCCAGATTTCAAGAAATACCGGCCCTTCGCTGGTGTTGACCTTCGTTCCCGAAACAGGGCACTTGCCGCTGGAAAGGCAGCTTGCCTGGCCTACGGGACTTTCATCTTTTACCGTAACGCGCTTGCCGAGCGATTTTTTGTAGAGTTCGACAAAGCGATCTGCGGCCTCCGCCGATTTCCATCGCGAGACGTAGAGCATCGACACGTCGGCGGTAGTCATTTTCTCCGGATCGAGGGCGGGAGTCGCGATGCGCTTGACAGCAACATAGGAACCACCCTGCCATGCGGGCTCGATCACAAACGTATCGTTGTCGCGGCCATATTCGCGCGCCATCACGCGGGCTTCGAGCGCGCCCATGCCGCCGGAGTCGTAAGGCTCGAATTTGTCTGCCAGCACCGGCGTGAGATCGGGCATTACGCTCGCAGGCCGCTTCTCTTCGGAGAAGTACGCGGAGGGCTCCAGAACTTCGTGGGTGTTGTGCGGCGGACGGGTAAATGCTCCGGCAAAAGCCATATCCTTGCCGCCCTTCTTCAGTAGTTCCATTTCAAAGTTGAGGCCTTCTCGATAGGGGAAAATCGCGGTATCGATGAGCAGCAACGGAGCATTGCGCATGGTTACCGGATGCTCATACGCCGGTTCCATATTGTTTTTCACGAAATCGATGGCCAGGGGATTATCCGCTAGCCTGACACGGAAAGGCTGGAGGAGGTAGTCGAAATAGACGATCATCGCCTGGCCCTCAACGACTGCCCGGCGGGAGAGGTTCTCTTCCCCATTATCGTCTTCCACGCGCATCTTGGAAACGATCGGCTGTGTGCGGCGCTTGAAGCCGGCCCAGTTCGTCAAGTCGTAGTTCTGATCCTGCAGGGCGTGGGTCAGTTCATGCGCCATGATCGGGCGCTGCGCCTCCAGGTCGATCCAGTTCAGCAGGTTGAGGGTCTTGGTTCGAGGATCGTAAAAACCAGCCACACTTTTTCCGCTGCCTTCAAGAAGGAGGGCTTTCAGATCGAGATTGCGCGGGAAAAGGCCGAACTTCTTAAGAACAAGTTCGGAACGCTTGGTGCGCTTGGCCTCCTCGCTATCCGCGAGCGCCTCCTTTTCGCGGCGGGCAACTTCGTCCTGGCCGACCAACTGCCGCTTGACCGGATGGAGAGAAAACATTCCGGTATCGTCCGTGGCGAACGTAATGATCTCGTTCATCGAGGCAAAGACGTGCTGCAACTCGGCTTCCGTAACTTTGACCTCGGCGGGCTTATTCAGCAAGCGCCGCTCGCGGGCCAGTTCACCGATGCCTTTTCCTTGAGAGAGATTGGGATGGGACGGATCGGCCTGCGCCGGGGTATCCGTCTGTTTTGCATTCCGCTGTTCACGAGCAAGATCGGCCAGGCCAGGATCTTGGGCCATCACGAACAATGGACTACCGAGGAAGAAGAAAAGGGAGAAAATTGCGGCTTTCGTGATTCGATGGATTCGCATGGGAAGGCTTTGGGTCAACATAGTTGGAACGGTCATCATTCTTCGTTCATCGATTCCGTCACTCAACTATCTATGAAGGAATGTTTTGTTGTCTAGGATTTGCGGTCTAGGCCTCGATTTTATTTCGAGTTGACGCTTGGCTCACATGTCATCCAATGCTCCGTGGAATGGCCTTCCTTCATGATTCGCGCGGCGGGTGTCGGCGACCGGTGTTTTACGAGCGAAGTCATTCGCGTGTTTTTTCCTTTTCCGCTTCCAGGACCCTGCGCAACCCTGTTTTAGCAGCGGCATTCTGGCGATCCAGTTTCAAGATAATGTTGTATTCGTACTTGGCAAGCGGATAATCACCGCGCCCGGCGGCGGCGTCCGCTTTGGCCAGCAGGCTTGGAATATCCTGGCGGCTGAAGCCCTCAAAATTGGAAGCGTCTCCGCTTACAGTAGGCTTGGCGTGCTTGCGGGCCGCCGCGGCTGAAGGCTTTTCGGAGGTGGTTTCCCTGGGCACGGCGGCAGAACCGTTGGCGCCAGCGTCTACGCCGTTGGATCGCGCCGGAGGGGTTTGATTCGGTGAAGATTGATCGGATGAGGGAGGCCCAGCGGGGTTCTGCGCGTGTGTAGCATCAGCATCGACGGGAGCGCCGACTGTAGGTTGCTTCTGCTGGCCTTCTGTCTGCGATTTTGCGCCATCGCCAGTGGGCGAGTCTCCAGATGACGAAACCGGAGAGCCATTGCCCGCCCCGGAATCTCGCGCGGCAGCGTCTCCCGATTGATTTGCTGAACCTTGATTTGCTAAACCTTGACTCGCGGAACCTTGGGTTGCGGAACCCGGATCCACCGAATTCTGAGCCGGCGCGTTGCCAGCCCCGTCAGTCCCAGTGGCCGGTGGCAGGCTCGATGTGGAGGACGCCGCCGGGGTTCCTCCCAGGTTGCGAATCGCCGCCGATAGTTTCTCCACCAGCGGCGGATAAGCCCCGGTTTGAGACTTGATCAGCAACGCCCAACTGGCAAGGCTCGCAGCCACGATCAGCAGCGCTATGGTCACGCCGATCCAAAAAGGCCGCCGCGACTTACGAAACTTGATGGCCCTTGCACCGGTTGTTATCGGGGCCTTGCTCCGCGCCGGGATGCTGCCAGGGGCGCTTGGAGACAACTCTTGAGGAGCGGCGCCGGAGGCCAGCAAGCGTGCCTGTTCGTGGAACGCCTGGCCCATCTCTTCGCAGCTTTGGAAGCGGTGCTGCGGATCTTTGGAAAGCGCCCGCCGGATAATCAGGTCGATGCCGCGCGGCAAAGATTTTTCAAGCGTAGATGGAGGCGCCGGGTCCTCGTGAATCACTTTATAAAAGATGGCGGTGACGCTGGGAGCCCTGAAGGCTTTTTCTCCCGTAAACAGTTCGTAGAAGACCGCGCCCAGAGCAAAAATATCCGCGCGATGATCGACTCCGATTCCGGTAGCCTGCTCCGGGGCCATGTAGGTTGGAGTTCCAACGACCAGCCCCACCTGGGTCATGCCCGCGTCGCCGAATTTTGCAATGCCAAAATCCAGAACTTTGATGGCTCCCTGGCTCGTGAGCATGAGATTCGAGGGTTTCAGGTCTCGATGAATCACTCCGCGCTGGTGCGCAAAACCGACCGCGGCGCAAATCTGCTCGGCGTAAGAGATGAGCGTCGGCAGCGGAGCCAGGCGGCGGCCGGCAAGCAACTCACCAAGGGTCACGCCCTCAACATATTGCATGCTCAGGTAAACGAGCCCGTCGCCCTCTCCTACGTCATAGATGGTAATGATATTGGGATGATCGAGGCCACCGGCGGCTTTGGCTTCCTGTTTGAGCCGCTCCACCAATTCGGCCCGATCCGCGCTGCGATCGAGCAGGATGGTTTTGAGAGCTACCGTACGCCCGATCCATTGATCTTGAGCCTTGTAGACAACGCCCATCATGCCCCGGCCAAGTTCCGCCTGAATCACATAGCGGTCGCCGAGCGCGGCTTTCAATGCCGAATCTTGAACAGACAAAGCGGCGGGCGCGGGAGGTGTCCAGTGCAGCTCATACATTGCCTCGGCAACCCCGCTATCGCCGGGAAGGCGTACGGGGGTGGAGCTGAATTCAAAACTGGGAACGCTTTTGGCCGCGCCATAGATGCTTTCGGCAACCAGGATTTGGCGCGGATCCGCATCGCCCAACAGGAACGCAGGAGGGACGATTCCACTTGCCGTATCGTCGGGGTTCAGCGTGGCCGCAGCCTGCCCAAACCAGCTATGCACGGTAACCGCGGCCAGTGCACGGCGGGGAGAGGATCCGGTTCCGAGCGCCTGTAGCCGCTGCTGTAGCAACTTGGCTGCGGAAAGGGCCTTCAGCGGGTTTTCAAAGAGAGCCTGGAGTTGATTGCGGCGGGCTTCGGCAATCTTGCCTTGATTTTCACGGATCAGTTCCAGGAGCAAGGTTGCAACCGGGCCATCCGGCTCCCAGGCAAAATCGTGCAGCTTATCCGGCGCTCCACCCTCTTCCCACAGCCGCACCGACATGGCCGTGATCGCATCGGAGCCGACAGCGGCCATCACGGACCTCTGGCCCTGAGTTAAATGCGGCGTTTGCTGGAGGGATTCCATGGTGGCCTATCGCTGGTCAACGGTCATTTTGTCCCTGGGGGAACGAACAGCCAGCTATCGTGTTTGCGCTCGAAAAAACGGCGCAACAAGATCGTGGACGACGGTTGTCTCTGTATTATTTGCCGGTTATTCCGCTGCTTTGACCGGATTCTAACACTAGAACTTCCGTCGATAGTCCTAAAACAATGATACTCACCCAGGGTGGAATCTCCCTGGTTACTTTAGTGTTTCGACCAAGGAGAATCTGGAAATAAATGGATATACAGGCTTTAGAGGAATCGCTTTTATGCCGCCCTAAAGGACGGCTCTTCCACATGCCCCCAAACATCCTATTTTAATCGGCGGAAAGCGAGCCAGCCACGCAAGTCTTGCTCCCTGAATCGTCACTTGCCCCTCTCCGCCGAAGTTGCCAACTCGTTATTTGCTCCCACATCTTTTCAATTACTTCCGCCTTCAGGCGGCGCCCAGGGATTGTAGCTGCCGATGCTCCAAATATGTCCTTCTAGATCGCGGCAGGTAAAGGAGCGCCCGCCGTAGCTCATATCGGCGATATCGATGATCATCTTGGCGTTTGCGGCCTTGGCTGTTTTGTATACCGCGTCGCAGTCGGCGACGATCAAGCAGGGCGCCTGTGTTTCCATGCCTTCGATATCCGCGGGCTGGCGCAGCAATTTGGCGTATGGAGTACCGGGGATGACCGAGCTTACCATCACCATTCCTCCGTTGCCCAAGGTGAGTTCGGCGTGTCCAATGGTGCCATCCGCGTTGGGATAAACGGCGTGCTTCACGAAACCGAATGCTTGGCAGAGCCACTCGATGGCCTCCGGAGCGTTGCGATAACGTAAGCACGGAATCACGGTCGATCTGCAATCTGTTGCAATACTTGACATATAAATCCTCCTGGCTTGATAAGCCTTTTTCCCACTATCGCCCATGGCTTGGAAGGCAGTCTTGGAAAAAACCGAACGATTGGTGGAGTTGTCGGGATTCGGGGATTTTCAGGGCTTTATGGATTCAGGCTTTAGGAAAGCAATCTTTTGAGAATTCAGATCTCGGGGATATGGTTGGCCCATTGGGTGCGGCGGGCCGAATACGAGGTGGCATCCACGCCCGAAAACGCGCGAAACTCGTTGGCAAAGTGCGACTGATCGTAATAGCCGCAGTCGAGCGCGAGTTCCACCCAGGGAACGTCTCCCCCGGCGTGAAGCTGCTGGACGATCCTCTGAAACCGTTGAATGCGGCACCATACCTTGGGCGTAAACCCCACCGCTTCGCGAAACATTTGGGAGAAATAACGCTCGCTCCAGCCGGTTTCCTTCGCCACATCTTTCACGGCGGAGAGTGCGGGCTCCTGCACGAATCTGCTCAACGCGAAATCCACCACTCGGTTTCGGGAAAACCGGTCTTTAAATTGGCGGCCCATAAATTGGCGGCCCATGAATCGACCCATCCATCGATCGAGAAGAAAATGCTCCAGGCAGATGAGTTTCGCTTCGGGTGTGGGAGCTTCACGCAGGCGGTCGCGCAGTGTCTTAGCATGCCCACCCCAGACATCATCGAGGGCTATGTTCCGATTGGTGAAGGCATCCGCGGCATCGCCCGCAAAAGCTGGAAAGCCCCCAGGCTCAAAGACGATACCGATGAGATCGGCCATATCGGAGCTATCCACAACTTCATAGACGGATCGCGCGCCCACGATCAGGTAGGGAGACATCGGCCGCACTTTCTCGTTTTCAGGGCAGTCGAGAATGAAGTCGCGGGCCAGGTTGAGAATCACCTGAATGTGCCCGTTCGGCAGGATTCGCTCCCGCCTATGAGGAACATCCGGAGCACACGTATACCACAACATGCGGATGTTTTGGCTCAGCGGAGCGGCAGGCTTGCGCTCCATGTAGATCACAGGAACTCCTTTGATTCATAGCATCATAAATTCGGGGTGGAAGCAATTGATTTTGGGTGTTGCAAAGGGGGGATGGTTACGATGTGCTTCTGAGTTGGACGGTCAACACAAGTTCTTTTCCGCTTTTGTCACCCTTTTCAAAAATCGGCAAAATGCTGGTCGAATGCAAGTTCACGCCTCGCGATTGAGTGCTCTCCCACCTTGTTTATAATCTTCAGTTTGCCAATTTTCAGGAGAAACATAATTGCAGCAGGCTGAAATCGGGATTATTGGGGGCAGCGGTTTATATTCCATGCCCGGTCTTACGGAGACCCGCGAGACCGTTTTGCAGACGCCGTTCGGCGATCCTTCGGACGCATTTGTTCTGGGGGTACTGGAAGGGCGAAAGGTCGCCTTTCTGGCGCGCCATGGGCGCGGACATCGCATCCTTCCCACAGAGTTGAATTTTCGTGCCAACATCCATGCTATGAAGCAACTCGGAGTGGAGCGCATTCTTTCGGTTTCCGCCGTGGGCTCACTCAAAGAAGAGCATAAGCCGACCGATTTTGTCGTTCCCGATCAGTTCATCGATCGCACGATTCACCGGGCTTCCACATTTTTTGGAGAGGGCGCTGTCGGCCATATCGCATTCAGCGATCCCGTCTGCCCGGAGGTAGCCACGGCGATCCATGACGCCTGTGGGCGCGCCAAAGTATCGAGCAAGCTGGGCGGCACTTACATTTGCATCGAAGGGCCGCAGTTTTCCACCAAGGCAGAATCCTATCTTTACCGCAGTTGGGGCGCGGATGTAATCGGCATGACCAACCTGCAGGAGGCCAAGCTGGCTCGGGAAGCTGAGATCTGTTACGCAACCATGGCCATGGTCACGGACTACGACTGCTGGCATCCGGGGCACGACGCGGTAACGGTCGAGCAGGTAATCAAAGTGCTTACCGCCAATGCGGAAAACGCGGCGCAAGCAGTTCGGCATGCGGTCGCCCTCATGCCCACGAAGCGCGCCTGCAGGTGCGGGTCGGCTTTGCAGCATGCGATCATGACCGATCCGGCAAAAATTCCGGCGGCTACGCGCAAAAAACTCAGCTTGCTTCTCGACAAATATCTTGGTCAAACCGCGGAAGGAAAAAACTAGTGTCGCTTCTGGTTGTAGGCTCTGTGGCCTTCGATGCCATCAAGACTCCTTACGGCAAGGTCGAGCGGGTACTCGGCGGGGCCGCCAGTCATTTCGCCGTTGCCGCCAGTTTCTTTACCCAGGTACGGGTGGTTGCCGTAGTGGGCGACGATTTCACCGAGAAAGAAGAACAGGTCTTTCGTGCGCGCAACATCGACATGACCGGCATTGCGCGCGAAAAGGGAAAGAGCTTCTTTTGGGCGGGCGAATATGGGGACAACGTGAACGAGGCCCATACGCTCGACACTCAGCTTGGCGTGTTTGCGGATTTTAAGCCGAAGATACCGGCCAGCTACATGGATAGCAAATACCTGTTCCTGGCGAATATCGACCCGGTGCTGCAGGTGAATGTGCGCCGGCAGATGAATGGCGTGAAGTTTGTTGGCGGCGACACCATGAACTACTGGATCAACGGAAGCCGCGCGCAATTGGGCGAAATGCTGCGGGTCGTCGACTCACTGTTGATTAACGACACTGAGGCCAAGATGCTGGCCGAAGAGCCGAGCCTGCCCCGCGCCGCGCAAAAGATCCTGAAGATGGGCCCCAAGGCTCTGGTTATCAAGCATGGCGAGTACGGTTCCACGGTCTTCTTCGAAGAGGGCACGTATGGAGTCGGGCGCCATCCCTTCCGGGCGCCATCCTTACCCATCGAAAAGGTTATCGATCCCACCGGCGCCGGAGACTGTTTTGCCGGGGGCTTTATGGGCTACATCGCCTCGCAGGACAAGCTGACACGCGATGTTTTCAAGCGCGCCATGTTCTACGGTGGCGTGATGGGTTCGTTTGCGGTTGAAGCCTTTGGCAACGAGCGCCTGCGATCCCTCACACGCGAGGAGATTGAAGACCGCTACAAGCTCTTTTGCGAGTTGACTCATATCGAATGAGCAGCTCGGGTGTTTTGAGCGTTCGGGCGCTGAAGCATGCGCCGCTCGCGAGTTCAGGCGCAGCGGATGAACGACTCCTCTGCGCCTTCAGTACACTGATCTCCCTTCTGGCATTGCTCGGCTTCTTGCTGCATGGAAGCCTTCTTCTTTATGGCGATGCTGTAGCCCACATCAATATTGCGCGGCATCTCTTCGATTCCCGCACGCCTGGACTGTTTGAGTTGGGTACGGTCTGGCTCCCGCTACCGCATCTCTTGCAAGCTCCTTTTATCGTGAACAACTGGCTGTGGCGCACCGGCTTGGGGGCTTCCCTGCCCTCGATGGCCGCGTATGCGCTGGGGACACTGGCGATATTTCGTCTGCTGCGTGGATTCGCTTCGCGAGCGGCGGCATGGGCCGGCGCGCTCGCCTACGCGCTCAATCCGAACCTGATGTACATGCAGGCTACGGCCATGACCGAGGTGCTCTATCTCGCCCTCTTCCTCTGGGCCGTGCTCTTCTTTTGTAAAGCTGCCGCCAGCGGGATCTCCGATGCTGAGAGTAGCCGCAGATCGATCGAGCGGTGCGCGCTCGCAATCTCGGCAGCCATGCTGGTTCGTTACGACGGCTGGTTCTTGGCCGGTTGTGTGTGGTTCGCTCTCCTGATCCTGCTATGGAGATTCAAATTCCACCGGATCATTTTCAAAGCCGCCTTGCGCCTGGTTCTCCTCACCGGCTTGACCGGCTGTTTATGGCTAGCCTACAACCACGGAGCTTATAACAATGCTCTGGAGTTCGCGAACGGACCCTACTCAGCGCGGGCGATAGCCGCGCGCTCCCGGTCGGCGGGCATGCCAAGCGATCCTGGAGAAAAGAACCCGGCGGTGGCCGCACTGTACTTTCTTAAGGCCGCAAGAATGAATCTGGGTGAAGGCCGCGCCGATCTTCTACTACTTGCTGCGACCTGCCTGGCGCTGCCGACGGCAATCTTGATTTCCAGGCGCCATCTGCCACTGGCGCTGCTATGGACTCCTCTCCTTTTTTATGCGGTGAGCATTGCCTGGGGACACGTACCCGTCTACCTGCCGGCCTGGTGGCCGTTCAGTTATTACAACGTTCGCTATGGCTTGCAGCTATTGCCCGCTGTGGCGGTATTTCTCGGGCTTTCCTGCGAGATCCTTTCCCGGTGGGTGCGCCCGCGCATTGCCCTGCCGTTGGTGGCAGTGTTGATCGCCCTGAGCTACGGCGGGGTTTGGCAGAAGAAGCCCATTTGCCTGCGAGAAGCGGAGGCCAACGGGACCGACCGCCTACTCTTCGATCACAGCCTTGCGGCGCAGTTGCGTAAGCTGCCTGACTCGGCCACTGTAATGATGTATTGCGGCTCCCATTCCGGGGCGATTCAAGATGCGGGCATACCATTTCGCCGGGTACTGCGGGAAGGAAATCATCCGGCCTGGGACATCGCTCTGACCGAACCTGCCAAGGCCGCCGATTCCATTGTTGCTATCGAGGGCGACCCCATCGCTCTGGCAGTTCGATTATTTCCCGAAGGACTTCGTGTATCCACGGTTATCGCCAAACCAGGAGCGCCAAGAGCAGTCATCTATTCCTCAGCTATCCGCGCACACTGAACAAGGAAAGCCCGTTTCGAGGGATATTGAAGCGTTTTCAGCATAGGTGGATGCGAGAATCAAGATCACTGCGGGGCTTTCCATTGGGTTTTCGGTTCAAGAAAAGCCGCACAGGAACCACGCGACAGGATACAGTAGTGCTGAAATCACTATAAAATCGGGTAGTTTTGCTATGGAGCACTCTCTCTTGTTACTTCAACCTTTCACGCAAGCATCGATTTCCGCAATCTTATCGAAGACCGTTACAAGATTGACGCTGGCCGCCATTCTGGGCGGAGTCATCGGTCTTGAGCGCGAGCTAAAGCATCATCCTGCCGGGCTTCGAACGAACATGTTCATCGCTTTCGGTTCGGCGATGTTCACCATCCTTTCGGCAGAGTTGGCGGGCGAATTCACCGGCGACCATACGAGAATCGCCGCGCAGATCATTCCGGGCATCGGGTTTATAGGGGCCGGATCAATCCTGCACTCCAAAGGGGGAGTGGTGGGGCTGACGACAGCCGCCACATTGTTTGTGGTCGCCTCGATTGGAATGGCGTGCGGAGCCGGACTCTATATGACGGCCATCTTTGCCACCATACTGATATTTTTCGCCTTGCAAGTTCTTGGGGCGATGGAAAGGCGGCTGAGCCTCAAGCCGCTTCTGATGAATTATTCCGTGGTGGCGGAGAAAAAGCCCAATGAGATCGTGGTGGAGGTGACCTCGGCTCTTGAAGATACCCGCCTGATGTCGCAGGGATTGCGGCTGACCAAGGTAAACGGCCAAGATCAGGTTACGTTCGGCGTGGAGGGCACGCGCAACGAACATAAGGCACTCATGGACCGTCTCCGCCAGTCGAATACCTTGAGCGACGTGCAGGTAGCGCCGGGCGATGAACGCGAATGATGCACGCAAATAATGATGAACGCGAATAAGGATGGGCGCGAGCGAGGATGGGTCAAGAAATGAGCACCAAGAATCATTCCGCCTCTCCGGCGCCGGCCTTGAAGGCGCGAGCCATTCGTGCGGGCGACAAAATCGGCATCGTAGCGCCGGCCAGCAATGTGAGGCGCGAGCTGTTGGAAGCGGGGAGTTCGGGCCTGCGGAAGATCGGATACGAATCCGTTTACTCTCCGGAAATCTTTGAACGGGATCTCTACTTTGCCGGATCAGCCGAGCGCCGGGTGCTCGAACTGGAAGCCATGATGGAGCGCGCGGATGTTGCGGCCGTGATTTGCGCGCGCGGCGGTTATGGCAGCAACTATCTGCTGGAGCGACTCGACTTTGAGAAGCTCGAGCGCCATCCAAAGGTCCTCATGGGATATAGCGATAATACTTCGCTGCTCACGGCCATTCACGACCGCACAGGCTTGATTACCTTTCACGGCCCCATGGTTACAAAGGACCTGGCTGCCGAGGATGGCGTTGAAGCCACAAGCTGGAACAATGCTTTGCAAGGAACGAACGAATGGACGATACCAATGGACGGCGTGGAAGTTTTGCGTCCGGGGCGGGCGCGAGGAAAGCTCTATGGGGGATGTCTCTCGATCCTGGTGGCATCGTTGGGAACGCCGTTTGAGATTCAGACGGAAGACACGGTCCTATTCCTTGAAGACATCGGAACCAAGCCGTACCAGATCGATCGCATGCTCGTGCAAATGCGGCTTGCAGGCAAGCTGGAGCGGGTAAGAGGAATCGTCTTTGGAGAGATGGCGGACTGCCGCCAGCCTGCCGGGCAGGACTACACCCTGCAAGAGGTTGTCGTGCGGGTTCTGAAGGACATCAAGGGGCCTATCGTCTACGGGTTGAAGTCGGGACATGTCTCCAGCAGAAACATCACGCTGCCGATCGGCGTGCAGGCAGAGCTCTCCGCAGATGGCGCGGGAGCAAGGCTTGCAATTCTGGAGGCCGCAACGGTTTGAGCCGCTCCAATCAGGGATGCCCCGAGAATCTCCACTCGATACGGCAATTTTCAATAGTGCAATCTTCTGATACTGCAATCTTCGATATTTCAATCCAGGCAAAGCAGATAGGGGGCAGTGCGAATTCTTGAAGACCATGCCTCTGCGCAACGTTGACAGTACCTGCGAACACGGGATATACAAGGTTCTCCAATTGCATCCAATTTTGCATTTCATCGTTCCTAGCTCGTTTCTAGCGATGGATGGCAGGCTTCAGTTCCCTTTTGGCGCACGGGAACCGGGCGGCATGGAGAACGGCGTGGACAGTGGTGGCTACTGGCAGGAATCCATCTCAGGCGGGGTCTATCTCTGGCTGCGGGATGTGGCTCTTTCCTTCTGTCCTTCCTCGGTCAGGAACACCTACCGTCCTCAATCCTGGACGCGGGTAGTTCGCGCGGCCACAATGACCGGCCTGATTCAAGCTTCATTGTCCGGATTGTTGGTGCTGTTTGGCTATTGGGACCTTCTTGCCAAGCGTGCCGCGCAATATGGAAATCCTCTGGCGACCGCCAACGAGACGACCCAGCTCATTTTTTCGCTTCTCTTCCTGGTTGAATATGTTCTATTTCATTTTTCGGGAATCGTTTTTAGCTACATGGCAGTTGAGGGAGCCATCCGCTTTGTAGGCGGCCTCTGCGTGTCGGAAGTGGTACCAAGCCTGCCGGTGGTCCTGGCGTTCAAGATTCGAGCGTATGTTCGCCACAAGCGCACCCAGCACGAGCTCGCTCCGGCAAGAATGGTTCCCGATATGCTGGAGGTTCTTGATGATGGCGGCGACCGCCTGCGAATCGCCTCTGCTCTGCCCAAAGAACGCTGGAACGCCAGCTTGACCATCGGCATTCAGGGTGAGTGGTACGAAGTGGAACAGGCCACGCAAGGCACTGCGCCTCGGCCTTATGTCTACATTCTTCGGCGCGCCTCGGTCAACAGGATCTTAAGGGCTTACGAAGAACTGGACGTCGCAGCAATGATTGGTTCTTCGAGCGGCGCTTGATTCGCCGATTCTTTTCAACGCGAAAATTTTTCTAACGCCAAAGTAACCTCCGCGAGTGCAACGCCCGATTGCTGATCTTCCGCTTCATCCGTTAGTCTAAGAAATGTGAGTGATCAGCAGCACGTTCATCTGATTGGCATTTGCGGCACAGCGATGGCTTCGCTGGCCGGACTGCTCCGGCAGAGGGGTTTCAAGGTCACAGGCTCCGACACGGCGGCTTATCCGCCCATGTCCGACTTTCTGGCATCGATGTCGATTTCCGTGGCGCAGCCATACTCCGAAGCGAACCTTAAGCCCAGGCCCGATCTGGTGGTGGTGGGAAATGCAATTTCTCGCGGCAATCCTGAACTGGAGTACGTTCTGGATGAGAAGATGCTCTACCGCTCGATGCCCTATGTTCTCTATGAACAGTTTCTTCGCACCCGCGAGCCTGTAGTGGTTGCCGGCACCCACGGCAAGACAACCACGACCTCCATGCTCGCCTGGATCTTCCAGACCGCGGGAAAAGACCCTTCGTTCCTGATTGGCGGCGTTGCCGAGAACTTTGGCAGCAGCTTTGCGCTCAAGCAAGGCAAGCACTTTATTGTGGAAGGCGATGAGTACGACACCGCTTTTTTCGACAAAGGGCCCAAGTTTTTGCACTACTTTCCGCAAACGGTCATCCTCACCTCGGTGGAGTTCGACCACGCCGACATCTATAAAGACCTGGATGCAGTCAAAAAGTCCTTCAAGCAACTGGTGAATCTCGTTCCCCGCAAAGGCAAGATCGTTGCCTACGACAACAACGCCAATGTGGACGAGTGCGTGTCCAAAGCATTTTGCGCCGTGGAGCGTTACGGTTTTCAATCAGGATCGCACTGGCAGGCAATCGATGTCGGCTATGAGCCGGAGCGCACCTCGTGGACAGTCCTGCGCGAGGGCAGCCACTGGGCGGATTTTGAGTTTGCGCTTGCCGGAGAATACAACGTGCTGAATGCCACCGGAGCCGCGGCCCTGGCGGCCCACTACGGCATCGAAACGGCGGCCATTGCGGAGGCGCTCAAGTCTTTCAAGAGCGTGAAGCGCCGTTTGGAGATCAAGGCGCAAGTCGACGGTATTACCATCATCGACGATTTCGCCCATCATCCCACAGCCATTGCGGAAACTCTAAAAGCGCTGCGCACGCGCTATCCTGGCTCGCGTCTTTGGGCGATCTTTGAGCCGCGCTCCAATACCATGCGCCGCAACATCCTGGAGAAGGAGTTGGCGCACGGATTAGCGCAGGCCGACAACGTGGTGATTGCCAGCATCTTCAATCCCGATGCCATTCCCGAACAAGAGCGGCTGGAAATCGACTCGGTCGTTTCCGGACTCCAGAAGAGCGGCAAATCCGCTCGAGAGTTGAAAGATGCGGATGCCATTGTGCAAACCGTCGCCCCCGAATTGCGCGAGGGCGACGTGGTCGCCATCCTCTCCAATGGCGGGTTTGGCGGCATCTACGAAAAGCTGCCCCTTAAACTCGCGGAACTGCGGGCCGTGCGCGCACGATGATAGGAGCATTGCGGACGCTGTTGGCAGGGCTTTTTCTGTTGGTGGCCGTGCCCGTCGGCGCATTGATTGCCTTTCCCTGGACCTTCCTCTCCGGCAAGATCGGCTTTCTCTACTGGCTGGGAATGAACGTGACCCGGATTGCGGTCCGCCTCACAGGCACGCGCATCGAGGTTCTCGGCATGGACAATCTTGATCCGCAGGGAACGTACATCTTCATGTCCAACCACATCTCCAATCTCGACCCGCCCATTCTTCTTCCGCTCATTCCCCGGCGCACCTCGGTGCTGGTGAAAAAAGAGTTATGGAGCATTCCGATTGTTGCCCAGGCCTTTGACATGGCTGCCTTCGTACCCGTGGAGCGCAGTAACCGCCAGTCGGCAATCCAGAGCGTTCGGCGCGCGGGCGAGGTAATGCGCAAGGGGATCAACATGACGGTATATCCCGAGGGCACCCGCTCGCGCGATGGCAACCTGCTCCCTTTCAAGAAGGGGCCGTTCCATCTGGCGAAGGAAACTGGCTTTTCGGTTGTGCCGGTCACGATGCTCGGAACCCGTGAAATCATGCCCAAAGGTGGCAAATTGATCAAAGGCGGAAAAGTGACGGTTGTCTTTCATCCTCCAATCGATTCCAACGTACATAGCTCGTCGGAGGAATTGATGCAGGCTGTGCGTGACTCCATCGCAGCCGCGCTGCCTGCACAAAACGCCGAAGCCATAGAAACCCACGCCAAAAGCTAAAGACTTTCCCTCGTCCTGAACAAGATTTGCTTCGCAAGAGCCGCTCTATAACGAAAAGGTCTAGTAATCTGTAAGCAGGAGAGTATTGGGCGTGCCTTTTGTAGAAACCGGGATACCGCGAGCCATAGAGGCTTCTTTACCTGCGAGCACGGATGGCTCGCATCTGCCTTCCTATTCAAGCTGGGTCGAAATTGATCGGGCCGCCCTGCGGCACAACATCTCCCAGATCGCCCGGCTGGTTGAACGTCCGGCGATTGTGGTGGTCAAGGCTAATGGCTATGGCCACGGTACGGCGAACGTGGCGCGCGTGGCAGTGGAAGCGGGCGCGGCGATGCTAGGGGTGTCGTCGTTGAGAGAGGCGTTGGAGATTCGATCGGCCGGCATTGAGGGACCGATCTTGATCCTGGGCCCGGTCGCTCCCGGCGAAGCGGACGCGGTGGCCGAACACGAGTTTTCGGTGGTCGCCTGGAGCAAAGAACAGATTGCTGTGTTAGGCGAAGCGGGCAGGCGTACGGCAAAGCCCGTGCGCATCCATCTTAAGGTAGACACGGGCATGGGTAGATTCGGCGCCGGTTGTGAAAGCCTGGTCGAGCTGGCTCAATGGGCAACCACCGTGCCTGGCATCTTCGTCGAAGGTTTATCGACGCACCTTTCTTCTTCCGACACGGACGATCCTAGTGTAACCCTGATTCAGATTGAGCGATTTCACAAGATTGTCCGTATGCTCGAAGAACGAAAGCTGCGGCCGGGCATGGTGCACTGCGCGAACTCGGCAGCCGCCTTCCGCTTTCCCGAAGCCAAGTTCGATGCGGTTCGGCTGGGCATTTCCGTCTATGGAATCAATCCCGCACCCATGGTTTCTTTGCCTTTTGAGTTGCAGCCAACGCTCTCCTGGAAAGCCCGTATTCTGAATGTGCAAACACACGAGTTGGGCGACCCAATCGGGTATGGCGCGGAATACCGTTGTGCTACCGCCGGCGAAAGAATTGCCGTGGTCGGAGCGGGATACGCAGACGGCTTCCGGCGCATTCCTCGCAACGTGAATCAAGTCCTCGTGGGCGGCGAGCGCCTCCCGATTGTTGGACGCATCTGCATGCAGCATTGCATGGTCAAGCTAAACGGCGATATGCCTGTCAAAATCGGCGATGAGGTTGTGCTGCTTGGTAAGCAAGGGAGTCAGGAGATAACACTTTCGGAGCTTGCGGAGCGCTGGGGCACCAACGAATGGGATGTGCTCTGCGGAATCAACCCGTCGTTTCCGCGGGTCTGCCGCTAGAACGTTTTCAGCGTAGGTGTAGACCAGGAATCAAGGTCACTGCGCGGCTTTTCCTCCGAAGAAAAAACCACACGGAAGCATGTAAGCGGGATACAGTAACGCTGAAAACGCTATAGAGCGTGGCATTCTCGTTCAGTGCTTCGTCTCTTTTACGATTACGCCTTGCTGGGTGAACTTGAGCTCAATACTGGCTGTTTCATCTTTATGAATCGAGAGGCCCTGGTAGCGGGTAATGGTTCCGGCGGCATTGGTGAACTCAACTTTGATAGGTCCATCGCCGGTCGCCTTGATGGAATAGTCGAACGGCTTGTCAGGTACAAGGCTGGCCCTGCCGAACGTTGCGTTCGGATAGTCCACCACGATGTTCGTGATGGGATCGGTGCTGGTATTGACCAGGCTGATCTTGATCACATGGGATGGAGCACAGCCCGCGACGCCCAGCAACAGCAGCATCATTGCCAGAAGCGCTATACCCGCTGGTCTTTGAAGTTTCGGTTGGCTCATTTCTTTTCAATCACACGCGCGGTCAGAACCACACCATTGCGGTTGTCGTGCAGTTTGAGCGGGAAGACCAGGATGTTCCAGTTCCAGCGGTCGGCCTTCGTAGGCAGATGCGGCAATCCGCGAAAGCTCCGGTCTACATAAGTCTCGCGCGTATCGGCTACGGTGCGGATGATGTCTCTCCACTCGGCGCCGAGTTCCGGAAATTCGTCGAACACGTTCTTCCCTTGGAACCAGTTTTTCTTCTTCTCGTACAGCCGCGCAAAGTACTCGTTGGCGTAGAGCCAGTTCCCATCGCGGTCGAGAATCTGCAGCACTACGTCGTCGCCCATGGCCATGGCTATGCGCGAGTAGAAGAAGTTCCTTGCATCCACCACCACCGGCTTGCCCCGGCGCTTGGCCTCGAAAGAATGGAGGGCCGCCAGCAGGTCATCGACCGAGCTGTAGCCTTTCAGCAGGTGCATGTCTTCAACCCCGCCGAACTTCCGTTCGAGTGTGGCCGAGAGAATGATAATGGGAACCTCAGGGCGCTTGTCCCGAAGAGACTGCGCGACTTCCGTGCCGAATTTCCCCGCGCCCAGATGGTAGTCGAGAACGGCTATATCGATGTTTTCCAGGTGAACTTCAGCTTCTTCGACCGAAGCGCAGGTGATTGCTTCATAACCCTGCCCGCGAAGGATAGCCGCGCGGAGGATGAGGTTGTCCTGCCGGTCATCCAGCAACAGTACCCGAATTGGTTTTTGCGGTTCCGGCTTACCCGATTCCATTCCAACGATCCCTATCAATATGCCGCGCTCAGTCTTCGCGAGCCCGTCTGGCGGCAGAACGCACGGCCTTGGCCAGTTCCGGCAGCCTGCTGAAGACGGCTACGCTACGCATCCAATCTTTATGGTCGATGGCGGGTGAGCCGCTCACCATGGTTCCCGCCTTGATGTCGCCATGGGTGCCGCTCTGGGCGGTAACCACCACCCCATCGCCGATCTTGCAGTGTCCCGCTACGCCTACCTGCCCGGCCAGGATCACCTTGCTTCCAATCGCGCTCGAGCCGGCCAAGCCCACTTGCGAGCAGAGCAGCGTGTCTTCTCCTACAGTACAGTTATGCGCCACCTGTACAAGATTGTCTATCTTGGTTCCACGGCCAATGCGGGTCTCGCCCAGGCTTGCGCGGTCGATGCAGCAGTTCGCCTGTACCTCAACGTCGTCTTCAATTACGACTTTTCCCGCCTGCGGAATCTTCTTCCAATGGCCGCTGTCGTCCTTGGCAAACCCAAAACCGTCGGAGCCGATGACCACGCCGTTATGCAGGAGTACGTTCGATCCGATCTCGCAGTCCTCCCGGATTGAAACATGCGCGTGGGCGAAAAAATTCTTGCCGATCTTGACCCCGCGATAAAGAACTACCTGCGGCAGCAGCGTACAGTGCTCTCCGATCTCAACCTCCGCTTCGATCACGACAAAGGCCCCAATCGAGGCGTTGGCGCCAATCTTTGCCGAAGGATGGATTACCGCCGTAGGGTGAACCCCGGATTCATAGTGGGGCCGCTGGTAAAAGAGGTCGGCCACGCAGGCATACGCATGTTGCGGATTCTTGGTCCGCAGCGTGGGGCGGTCGAGCACGGGAAAGTCGAGTGGCACGATGATGGCCGTGGCCTGCGTTGTTTTGGATGCGGCGGCGTACTTGGGGTTGGCAACAAAGGTGATCTGCCCCGCGCGGGCGGCCTCAATGGGGGCGATCCCGCTGATCTCGTCGGCGGCGTCGGCCGGCTCCAGTTTGGCGCCGATTTTTGCGGCGATCTCATGCAATTTCATCGATTCATTGACCTCTGGACAGGCATACAGGATTCATTCTCAACGGCGCATCTACTGAAGCATACACGGGAGCCACCGGCGATTTCCCGGGCTATGGCAAACATCCAGGGTAGGCAAACCATTGTTCTAGCAAAACCAGATCGTGGCAAACCATTGGGAAGCAAAGATTCCCGGCATTTAGGAAGATTTCGTGACAAAGCCGCAATCCCGGCTTTCGTCCCAGACCTATTGGCTGAACAATCCAACCTGCCGCGCGTCTTCGCCTCGCTTCCTGCGGGATTGTTGATGGCCTATCACTGCCAGGACGCTGACCTCTTCGAGAGCCGCCCTGGGTACAAAAATACGCTGGGTGTTGCCGCGTGTGTCAGGCGGGGTAATCAGGTAGCCATCGGGATTAATCTGGCTTAGGTCGTTCGGCATAATGCCTTCGAGTACGTCGTTATCGGTAAAGCGCAGGCGCACCCAAAGGCCCTCGGTGCGCGGACGGCTGGTAAAGGTCTTGCGGGCCGGCTCGTTGGCTTCTCCAAACTCCCGCACAAAGTCCACGCTCTTGATTTCCTTCAGATCCACCATCACCACCTTGCCCGATGGATTCAGCAGTTCGAGCTTGCCCTCTACGACAAAATGAGCCGTAGAGACAAAGCCGCTCAGGAAATCCCGTCCGGTCTTGCGGACAATTACTTTCTTGTGCGTGGAAGGCATGTCTAATGCTTGATTCTCGCACGATTCATGGGGGTATCAAGAAGTTCACGATGGTCTTTAACTGGCGGGGGTAGCCAAACGGTTAACGTTTATGTTATCGTTTGGGGTTTATTCGTGACCCCTGCTGGTACCATCTAAGTCTTGTATAACGTGCAACTTACGAGAATGTTTAGAAAGTCGTAACCAATCCTGGCTCGGGCCGGGATGCTGTACGTGTACTTGCAGGCCCCAAGAATAGGATCTGATGGCAGATTTCGTTTATCTCCTGGAAACTCGCCTTTCGCCGGACCAGCAGCGCGCCGTAACGCTGGTTACGGACGTAGCCCGCTCTCACCAGATGAATGTGTACCTCACCGGCGGCGCGGTGCGCGACATCCTGAGCGGCTTTATCATCCGCGACCTTGATTTTTCCGTACAAGGAAACGCGATCAAGCTGCAGAAGGATTTTGAGAAAGCCGGCGCAGTTATCGAAGCCACCGAAGACACCTCCCGCACAATCATGTTGCTGCTACCGGGCAACGTGCGTGCCGAGGTCACCAGTACACGGTCGGAAAAGTACGATAAGCCGGGCAAACCGCCGGAGACGACCCCAGGAACCATCTACGACGACATGCGCCGGCGTGACTTCACCATCAACGCCATGGCGCTCTCGCTGAACCCCGGCTCTCGCGGGCTGCTCTCCGATCCCTTTAACGGCATGGCCGATATCGAGGGCAAGGTTCTGCGAATCCTCAATAACTACGCGTTTTATGAGGAGCCTTCTCGCCTGATTCGCGCCACCCGGCTCTGCACCCGGTTCCATTGGGCGCTGGAAGAGCGCACCCAGGCTCGCTACGATGCGGCCAAAGAGAACAACTATATTGAGAACGTTTCCGACCGCCTTCTGGGGCACGAACTGGAGCAGATTGCCCATGAAGACAATCCGGTTGAGGTGCTCAAGGCCCTGGAAAAAGAAGGCTGGCTCAAGATCCTGAACCCGCACTTCGCGGTCGCCAAAGTGGATACCGCCGGTCTTACCCAGCTCTTCAAGGTCAAGCAACAAGTACAGGAAGTGGGATTGAATCCGGAGGTCAGCCCTCTCGTGATGCATTTCTTGACCCGCAAGTTCGGGGACAAGGAAGTTGCCGCAATCCAGAAGCAAATACCCAACAAGGGCTTTATAGGACGCTGGCGCAATCTGGAGGACGATACCAAGGAGTTCGTTAAGCAGCTGAATGCCAAGGATCTGACGCTGCCCTCCAAAACCTGGAAGTTTCTCACGCAGAGCCGCCCGGAGACCGTGTTGTACGCAGCAATTACTTCGCGCCCTTCGGGGGTGGAACAGAAGCTCAAGAACTTCTTGACCAAGTGGCCGTCGGTAAAGCAGAAGCTTCCCTTCCCGGAAATGCCCGAGATGCGGATTACCGCCGATCTGCCCGACTACAAGAAAATTCTGGAAGAAGCGTTCTTCCTGCTGCTCGATGGCAAGCTTCGCAACCACACAGAGATCGTCAAATTTCTCACTCCGTACAAGCCGCCCGAGCCTCCGCCTCCGCCTCAACCGGTCCGCCGTGGAAGGGGAGCGAAGAAAGACGTGAAAGGAGTGGTCGTTGTGGGAGATGCGGCGGGTCCGAAGAAGCGCGGACGCAAGCCTAAAGTTCAGCCACAGCCTGGAGTGGTTCCGGCGCCCCCGGCACCCCAAGAGGCCCCCGCAAGTGCAGCCGTAACAGCGGAGCCCAAAGCGGCCAAGGCAGGCAAACCGGCAAAAGAAACCAAGCCCCAAGAGACGGCAAAAGCTCCTGCCGCTGCCCCGGCGAAGAAAACTGTCGCTCCGGAGAAACCAGAGAAGCCGGAGAAGAAAGCGGCAGTCGCGAAACCGGCGGCAAAAAAGCCCGAAGGCAAGCCGGAAAAAGCGAAGCCAGCGAAAGATAAAGAAAAGGGAAAAGAGAAAGAGAAGAAGAAAGCGGCGCCTGCTCCCGCCAAAAAAGCGAAAAAGAAATAAGGCTGGCTAAAACAGAGCCGACAAAAGTCCACGCGATATCCAAGCGCCAGAAGCTGTGCCGAACAGGGGTAGCCCACCCGGGCGAAGCTTTGCGCACAAAGAAGCGTGGCGAATTCGTGGGTAAGAAACGTCTGCAGTTATGGCCCATACTCCTATCTAGGCTGTGCGCCACCAAGGCCACAAAGAGCTGAGCAAAAGGAATTAAGGCCGCGTTATCCACATTTGCACGAAATCCACACGGCGAAACCTGCAAAAATCCACCGCTATAATTGAGTGTTAAAGCCTCACTCATGCCAGATTTCGTCCATCTTCATTTGCACACCGACTATTCCCTTCTGGATGGCGCGTGTGACGTTAAGAAACTCGTCAAGCGGGTAGCGCAGATCGGCCAGGAAGCCGTGGCCATGACCGATCATGGCAATATCTATGGCGCGGTCGAGTTTGTGAACGCCGCCAAGGATGCCGGTGTTCGGCCCATCGTCGGGTGTGAGCTCTACATCTGCAAAAAAGACGATCATCGCGCGCCGCCCGAGGGCGATAGCTACAACCACCTGCTGGTGCTGGCCGAGAACGAAGAAGGCTATCGCAACCTGATCAAGATCACCTCGGAAGCCTCGTTGCATGGCTTCTACTACAAGCCTCGGGTCAGCAAGAAATTTCTGGCCGAGCACTCCAAGGGGCTGATCTGCCTTTCTGGGTGCTTAGCAGGTGAAGTGGCCGAGAACCTGATGGCCGGCAAGTATCAGGCCGCCTATGAGGCTGCCGGAACCTTTCGCGAGATCTTCGGCAAGGACAACTTCTTCCTGGAGATACAGGATCAGGGGCTTGAAGAGGAGCATCGCATCCACCCCGATCTCTTCCGGCTGGAAAAAGAGACCGGCATCCCGCTGGTTGCCACCAACGACAGCCACTACCTTTGTGAAGACGATTCCCATGCCCAGGACGTGCTGGTTTGCGTGCAGACCGGCAAATCGATCCATGACACCAAGCGCCTAAAGTTCCAGACGAACCAGTTCTATGTAAAGACCGGCGAAGAAATGGCGCGCGTCTTTAAAGACCGGACCGATATGCTTACGCGCTCGCTGGAAATCTCGCGGCGTTGCAACATGGCGCTGAGCAAGGTCAAGAATCCGTTTCCAGAGTTCCAGATTCCTGCGGGCTATACGCTCGACAGCTATTTTGAACAAGTCGCGAGGGAGGGCTTTGCACGGCGTTGGGAAGGGTTGCGCAGCCTGGCCGATGAGGGACGCCTGAAGAAATCGCGCGCCGAGTACGACCAGCGGCTCTCGCGTGAAATCGGCATCATTCAGCAGATGAAGTTCTCAGGATACTTCCTGATTGTTTGGGACTTCATCCGCTATGCGCGCGAAAACAACATTCCGGTGGGGCCAGGACGTGGTTCGGCCGCCGGCGCTTTGGTGGCCTATGCCATGGGCATCACCAACCTCGATCCGCTGCAACACGAATTGCTGTTCGAGCGCTTCCTAAATCCGGAACGCATCTCCATGCCCGATATCGATATCGACTTCTGCATGAACCGGCGTGGAGAGGTGATCGACTATGTCACCAACAAGTACGGGCGTGACAACGTGGCGCAGATCATCACCTTTGGCACCATGGCGGCCAAAGCCGCCATTAAAGATGTGGGCCGCGCCATGGACATCCCCTACAGCGACGTAGACCGCATCGCCAAGATGGTGCCCAGCACCCTGAACATTACGATTTCGGATGCGTTGAAAGATTCGCCGCCGCTCCAGCAGGCTTACGAGGGCGAGCCCCAGGTGCGGGAGTTGATCGATACCGCCCTTCGCCTGGAAGGGCTGGTACGGAACTCGGGGGTGCATGCCGCCGGGGTTGTGATTGCTCCGCAGCCGCTCACCGAACTGGTACCGCTGCACAAAACGAAAAACGACGAAATCGTGACCGCATACGACATGAATGCGGTCGAAAAGATGGGCCTGCTGAAGATGGATTTTCTCGGGCTCACCACGCTCACGATTGTCGACGACGCCATCAAGTTGATCGCACAACGCGGCCAGCCGATCGACCTCGATAAGGTTCCGCTGGACGACGCGCCCACGTACGAAAAGGTGTTCCATACCGGATTGACGTCGGGCATATTCCAGTTTGAATCCGGCGGCATGACCGACGTGCTGCGCCGCTACAAGCCCAACACCCTGGGCGACCTGACCGCGTTGAATGCGCTCTATCGTCCTGGCCCGATCCAGGGCGGCATGATCGACGACTTTATCGAGCGCAAGTGGGGCCGAAGGAAAGTTGAATACGAACTACCGGAACTTGAGCAGCTATTAAAGGAGACGCTGGGTGTCATCGTCTACCAGGAACAGGTGATGCAGATCGCCAACGTCCTGGCTGGATATTCACTCGGCGAAGCCGACATCCTGCGGCGCGCCATGGGAAAGAAGAACCCTGAGGAAATGGCCAAGCAGCGCAAGCGCTTTGTCGATGGCGCTCTGGAGCGCGATTTCCCGGAGAAGAGGGTCGTCAAGATCTTCGACCTGATGGAGCAGTTTGCCGGCTACGGTTTTAACAAATCGCACTCCGCCGCCTATGCGCTGCTCGCGTACCATACGGCGTTTCTCAAGACCCATTATCCGGTGGAGTTCATGGCGGCTTTGCTCACCTCGCAAACCGGCAATACCGACAACGTGGTCAAGTACATCAATGAGTGCCGCGAGATGGGCATTCCGGTCGAACCTCCGGACATCAATGTCAGCGACGCCTACTTCACCCCGCACGACAGTGCCATCCGCTTCGGCCTCGCTGCGGTCAAGAACGTAGGCCGGAACGCCATCGAATCGATTGTTCAGGCGCGCTCCAAATCCAAGACCGGCAAGTTTGCCTCGATCTTCGATTTTTGCGAGAAGGTCGACCTGCGCCTGCTCAACAAGCGGGTTGTGGAATCTTTGGTTAAGAGCGGCGCAATGGATGCGCTCGGCGGACGCGCGCAGATCACGGCGGCTTTGGACAAGGCCATCGAGCGCGCACAAAAAACGCAGCGCGACGCCGAGATGGGGCAGCACGGCCTGTTTGGGCTTTTCCAGCAGGAGGACGATGCCGACAAAGACTCAAAGCTGCCATCGGTTCCGGAATGGGATGAACACCAGCGATTGACCTTCGAGAAGGAGGTGCTGGGCTTCTTCATCACCGGGCATCCACTGGAGAAATATCGGGACAAGCTGCGCGACTTCCATGCCCTGAGTGCGGAAGCCATCTCGGAGATGAAAAACGGAACAGGCCGCGACGAGATAACGACGGCGGGTGTGATCTCCGGCCTCCGCGTGCTGAAATCCCGCAAAGGGGACCAATATGCTCAGGCGGTGCTGGAAGATATGACCGGCACGGTCGAGGCGGTCATCTTTCCGGAAGCGTACAAGCGGCTGCAGGGGATGCTGAAGCAGGAGATTCCCATGCTGGTTCGCTGCAGCGTGCGGGTCGAAGAAGGATCGAACCCCAAGATCACCATCAGCCAGCTTACCTCTCTGGACGAGGCCAAACCCAAGCTGCCCCGTGCCATCCGCATTCGCATTCCCCTCGATAACGCCACCGCAGGCATGGTGGATGCGCTCCACTCCATCTTCCAGGAGCGCAAAGGTGAAGCCAACGTCCTGTTTGACCTGGAGCGTCCGGGGGACTACATGGTGATCATGGAGGCCACCGGATATAATGTCTGTCCAGACCGTGCTTTCTTCACGCGCGTGGAAGAACTTTGCGGTCCTGGCAGTGTGCGCACTGTCGACTAGCCTGGGGTGTGATCTTAAGGGCCAGACGCCCGTGTTGCAAAAGAACAGAAATAAGGGGAAAGCACCTAACACAGCCAATCCATGGACCCTACCCTCAAAGCTCAGCAGCGATTGGAAGAGATTGAAGAGCAGGTTTCCGAGCTTGAAGCCAAAGCCGGAGACGACAAAGATGCTCAGCTTCAGTTGAAGCACCTTCAGCACCAGATTCATTTCCTGCGCGACCAGATCCGGTCGCGGCTGACTGCCTGGCAAAAAACGGAGCTGGCCCGTCACGCCCAGCGCCCCTTTACCCTCGACTATACCGAGCGCATCTTTAGCGACTGGAGCGAGATTCACGGAGACCGCTCCTACGGCGACGATCCGGCCATTATCTGTGGACTCGCCCGTTTTCATGGCGAAGAGGTCATGGTCATCGGCCACCAGAAGGGCCGCGATACCAAACAGCGTGTCTATCGGAATTTTGGTCAGGCAAATCCGGAAGGCTACCGCAAGGCCCTCCGCTGCATGAAGATGGCGGAGAAGTTCGGAAGGCCGATCCTTACCTTTGTGGACACCCAGGGCGCCTATCCAGGGCTGGGGGCGGAAGAGCGTGGCCAGGCCGAAGCCATTGCACGCAACCTGCGCGAGATGGCTCGCCTGCGGGTTCCGGTACTTACCACCATCATCGGTGAAGGCGGCAGCGGAGGAGCGCTGGCTATTGCCGTTGCCGACCGCGTCTTTATGATGGAGAACTCGGTCTATTCCGTCATCTCGCCCGAGGGCTGCGCCTCCATCATGTGGCGCGACGCCTCAAAGAAGGAAATCGCCGCCCAGGCGCTCAAGATCACTGCCGGTGAGATGAAAGAGATGGGCGTGATCGACGAGATCATCCAGGAACCCGAAGGCGGAGCGCATCTCGACCACGACGCCGCAGCCGTGATGCTCGATGAAGTCTTGCACCGTCACCTCGGCGTTCTAAAGCAGCGCTCACCCCACGAACTAACCAAGGAACGCTACGAAAAATTCCGGCGCATGGCTCCGTTCTTTACCGAATAGAGGCCAGTGCTCGGCACGCCCAACCAAATCAGCATCAACCTCTACACCCTTGGCGTGATTCTGATCTCTCGTTTTGACACCAAGCCGATCAGCGCCAAGCTTGACTGTCGAGTGCTACAACAAAGGTCCATTTTGGAACGCGGCGCAATAAAAAGGGGCGCACATACCACATCAGTAACCATGGCCGCCGCCGTTCGATGGTAAGGTGAGCGCATGCTTACGCTCGTGTCGCAACCACGCAGATTCATGTTGGCCACAGTTATTGCTTCCTTCGTCTTTTCCAATCCCTATTTACATTCTCTTACAGCAGCTTCTCCCGTTTCCTCCGTCTCGGCAGGAGCGCAGCCGGCTCAAGCATCGAAGACAGGATCCCTGCCCTTCCAGCAATTTGACGTTCCGAACTCCAAGTCCACAGAGGCCGACAGCGTTAACACGCGCGGCGAAATTGTAGGATTCTTCGTCGACAACTCCGGAAACCAGCATGGCTTCCTGCGCCGCAATGGAGTCTTTACCCAGCTCGACTTCCCGGGCGGCTCCGAAACGCGAACCGTTGGCATCAACAACTTCAGCGAGATCGTGGGCGCGTTCAAAGACGGCTCGGGCGTGCAGCACGGACTCATCGACCGCAACGGCTCGTTCACGCAGGTCGACTTTCCGGGAGCGGCATCTTCACAGCTGCTTGGAATCAACGACGATCATGACGTCGTCGGGAGCTTTACCGACGCTTCGGGAAATACTCACGGCTTCGTCAGGAAAAACGGCGATTTCAAACAGATCGATTTTCCCAAAGGCACGAATACAACCACTTTTGGCATCAATAACCAGGGTGAAATCGTCGGCTCCTTTAACGACGCCTCCGGAACGCAGCGGGCTTTCCTGAAACGCGGCGACGATTTTGTCCAGCTGAATCCGCCTAATTCCTCCAGCTCGGTTGCCTTTGGAGTCAATGCCAAGAGCGTGATTGTAGGCAGCTTTAACGATGCAGCCGGCAACGGCCACGGCTTCCTGCACCGCGGCGGCAAATTCGATCAGATCGACTTCCCCGGAGCAAAGTCTACCGACGCAAACGGGCTGAACAAAGAGGGAGTACTCGTCGGCGATTTCTTCGATAACGCCGGAGTTGAACACGCCTATGTTGTCCAGACGGGCGAATAGCAAGAGCCCGTATAGCAAGCACGAAGGATTTCAAAAGAAAGAACAGAAAGATCGCCTTCGCGCCATCTTTAACCCGCTAACATCTGGAACATGTCGCCTGACGCCCGTCTCCGCACGTTTTGTGTTCTAATTTGTGGTTGTTTCTTTGCGGGATCTAGACGGGGCAGCCCGATACCCGAGGTTTGCATCTCTTGTTGTCCGGATGGGAAAATCGATCTTATGAAAAAAATCGCACTAGAATTGGGATGTATCGCAATCATCGGAGCAGCTTTGCTCCCTTATCCAGCCGCGGCCCAAAGCGGCACGCAAGCCAAGCCTGCCGCGAGTAAGGCCGCGCCCGCCAAAACGCCCGCTGCCACGCAGAACACCGCCGATTCAGCCAGCCAAGCGACCGACCTGAAGGATGACAAGCAAAAGGTGAGCTATGCGCTTGGCATGAACCTGGGCAACAACCTGCGCAAGCAGTCGGTCGATGTGGATCCGAATGTTCTTGTCCTGGGTCTTAAGGATGCTTTGGCCGGAAACAAAACCGCGATGACGGAACAAGACGCCCAGGCAACGCTCATGCAATGGCAAAAAGCCCTGATGGCGAAGCAGGAAGAAAAGATGAAACAAGCAGCTACGAAAAACAAGCAGGAGGGCGAGGCTTTTCTTGCCGCCAACAAAACCAAGGAAGGCGTGATCGCTCTCCCGAGCGGCCTTCAATATAAGATTTTGCAGCCTGGTACAGGCGCCAAGCCGACCGCCGCCGACACAGTGGTGTGCAACTATCGCGGCACCCTTATCGATGGCACCGAATTCGATAGCTCTTACAAGCGGGGCGAACCGGCGAGCTTCCCCGTGGGTGGGGTGATCAAAGGCTGGACAGAGGCTCTGCAGCTCATGCCTACGGGCTCAAAATGGCAGCTCTTTATTCCCTCCGAGCTTGCCTACGGTGAGCGCGGCGCAGGGAGCGACATCGGCCCCAATGCGACCCTCATTTTTGAAGTTGAGATGATTTCGATCAAGAAGTAAGAGGGAATTTCGGACGTCGATTTTTACAAGAAATCAGAGGAACCCAACTTTTGAAGAGACATTGCCTTCGGCGGTGTCTCTTTTGTTTTTGTACCTTTTGTTTTGTTCCTAGGCTCCCTTTATTGCGACAGCATTGTATCACCTAATGTTTTAAGAGATGTTGGTGTCGTTTTAAAAGTTCTGTAATTATTTATCTAAATTTACAAATTTTAATATTAATTAGTGTTTTTTAATGTGAAAAATGGTATCAAGGATACCATCCTGTGAATTTATCCTTTCGGCCCAAATAATTTTTTTCATCCAAAATGCCTTCTGCTGCATCTTGCATGAGCGATCAACAAACACGAAATTTTGAACGAACGCCCTAATCGCTTCCTAACACCTCTGTACCTCCTCTCTAGCGTCCCGGCAACCGGTAGAAGACCGGCAGCAATGCCATCCTCCTAGGGCTAGAACCCCAGCCCCTATGAAGATCATCGTGCTGTGGAATCAAGGCATTGCGCCAGATTTAGCCTAAGGCAGCGGCGCCAACTCCATCTGGTTTTCGTTTATTCACACAATCCATCGGACATCCCCCGAAGGCCGTAAGGTCCTACCTCCTACGCCATTTTGCATGGCCAATACGATCCCCCAAATTTCCACCAGGACAAGGGGCCGCCGGGCCGGCACCTGACGGTTATGTCTGGCGAAAGGCGGGTGAGGCGGGTGGAGCGGCAAGCGAATTGCAATTACGACCGCAAGAAAATCGCGAGAGTTTGATGCTCGTTCAATAAAAGTACGTCCTGCAATTCAGACTTGTAAGACTTTTGAAATCCCCTAGGAGAACCAGTGAGGAGGCACCATGAGGAGTAAGCAATGGCTGACAGTTACGGCCATAGTCGGTTTGACTCTGGCTTGTTGTGTCAACCTGTTTGGGCAAGCAACCGCTAGCTCGGGACTGCAAGGCACCGTAGCCGATAAATCCCAGGCGATCATTGCCGGGGCAGAAGTCACCGTAACCAACAAAGCGACGGGCGCGACCCGCAGCGCCAAAACCAGCGACGCCGGCGAATATAAATTCGACGCGTTATCGGCCGGTATCTACATCATTAAGGTGAGCGCCAGGGGCTTTGCAATTGCCGAAGCCAGTGGCGTTGAGCTGTTAGTAGGAGCGACCACCACCCAGAATTTCAAGATGAATCCAGGCACGGTGAGCGAGACCGTGGAAGTAACCGGCACCGCGCCGCTCGTCGATCAGACGAAAACCGACGTGAGCACCACCATTACACCGGAGCAGGTACAGGAACTGCCGCTGGTTGGCCGCGACATCGCCGACCTTGCGTATCTGTCCCCCGGCGTTAAGGCTGCGGACTCTTACGATCCCACCAAGAACCGCTACTCCATCTTGTCTGTGAACGGGCAGGGCGGACGTAACGTGAACGTAACCGTCAACGGCGTCGACAACAAAGACAACACGGTCGGCGGCCCGGTGATGCAGCTTCCCGCCGAAGCCGTGCAGGAGTTCTCGGTATCCACACAGCGCTTTTCCGCCGTCAATGGCAGGTCCGAAGGCGCGGCCATCAACGTAATCACCAAGACCGGTGAAAACAACATCCATGGGTCGGCGTTCGGTTTCTTCCGCGACCAGGCCCTGAATGCGAATCAGAAGCAGCCCGATCCCGCAAACAACGACACGATCTCCTCGAATCCCCCCTATTCGCGCCAGTGGTTTGGCGGATCGATCGGCGGGCCAATCAAGAAAGACAAACTGTTTGCCTTCTTCGCCTTTGAGCGCCAGCGCGAGCATACCTCGAAAGCGGAAGATCCATTGGCATTCTCAGAACTGCAGCTCGTAACGGGGCTTGGAGCGCAGCCGCTTGCCGTGGTTCCCACGCCCTTCTTTGAGAATCGCCTCAACGGGCGGTTGGACTATGCTTTCAACAGCCGCAACTCCGCCTATTTCTCGGTCACTACACAGGCCAACAACAGCCTGAACGACCAGAGCGACGGCACCATGGACGCAACTGAAGGTAACTTCACCTTCAATCACATGCAGCTTGCGAACTTGACCGTAAACTCCGCTGTGACGAACACTTTGGTAAACCAGGTTACGCTCGGCTTCTCTTACTGGAACAACCTGATCGACAGCGGTACCCGCGCTCCGCTCATCACCTTTACCAATGAGCAATTCGGCACCAACACCAACGTTCCTCAACAGTCATTCCAGAGAAAGTGGCAGTTCCGGGACGACGTAACAAAAACCGCCGGCCGTCACACCTTTAAGGCAGGCGTCGACTACATGTGGAATCCGACTCTCGGCGGATTTTTCGAGTTCAACCCAACCCTTGAGATCGACTTCTCCAAAGATCCGTCGTGCATCCTGGGCGTAAATGCCAACGCCGGCAATCCGAAGTGCGGCCCGGCCCTCTTCCCGAATGGCTTTGCCACACCAGGCTTGATCAAGGGAATGACGATTGCAAACGGCGATCCCTCCACGAACGTGAAGAATGGCACCAAGCAGATCGGCCTGTACTTCCAGGACGATTGGAAGATCATGCCACGTTTGTCGGTGAACCTGGGGCTTCGCTACGACAAGGACTTCAACATGATCGGCGGCGCCGATGTAGCCAACAGCCGTACCTATCAGGAACTGCTGGCGATCGCGCCAACCAGTCCTCTTGCGGCCCAGCTCACGCGGAAGCAAGCCGGCGATGACAATGCAGATTTCAGCCCTCGCCTGGGTTTTGCCTATGATCTTACCGGCTCAGGAAAGCATCTCCTCCGTGGCGGCTACGGCCTCTACTACGGAGATATCTTCCAGAACATCCCGCTGTTCATGGAGCAGCAGGCTAACCCGACCATCTTCCAAGCTGTGTTCTCGCTCAGCGGAAGCGATCCCGTACCCGGCACCAGCACTACGCTGGACAAGTGGCGGTTCGGAGTCGATCCCCTGCCCACGATCGCGGCGCCCTCTGCCAACCTGAACCCTGGTTCGACCGGCCGCATCATGGATCCGAGCTATCGCAACCCGGTAACCGAGGAATTCAACGCTGGATACGCCTGGTCTCTTACCCCGAAATCGGTGGTTGAGGTCGAGTATGTTCACGTGCTGAGCCTGCACGAAAACAAGACCATCAACATGGATCCGAAGATTCCCGTGGATCCCAACAATATCATCACAACAAAAACCACGGGAGCAGCCGGCGGGTTCTTCCATCCGTTTGATTCGGCATTCGCGGCGGCCGGCGTGCCAGTGCTTGGCAGCGTCCGCGACGAAGTGTCGAACGGACGCTCGCGCTATGACGGCCTCAATATCAGCTATCGCCAGCGCGAATTCCATCACGTCACTTTGAGCGCAAACTATACTCTGGCCCGCGCCATGAGCTATGACGGCGGCGGCGGTTCATTCAGAAACTATCCTCGCGATCCACAAAACCCGTTCTCGCCGTTTGAGTTCGGCCCGGCATTCAACGATGAACGGCATCACCTCACGGTTAGTGGCATCTGGAATATGCCCTGGGGCATGGAGTTTTCTCCCATCCTGCAGGCCGGTTCCGCTCGCCCCTATAATGCGGTGGCGTCGGCCAACCAGCTCAACCTGGGCGGCGGAAGCTCGCCGAATGCGCTTCTGGTGCTGAACAGCGATCCTACGAACCTGCAGGCGACCAGCAGCATGACAGCAGTGCAGCAGGCAGCTTGCTACTATCAGTCACATTGCCACGTCGTGCCCTTCGATAGTTTGCGCGGCGACCCGTTCTTTAACGTAGATGCCCGCGTTGCCAAGAACATCAAGCTGGGAGAGCATCGTAACTTGCAGCTCGCCTTCCAGGCCTTCAACCTGTTCAATCACGCCAACTACGGCAACAACTTCGATACCACGGTCGATTCGCCCACATTCGCGAAGCCGATTGGGTTCATCAATCCATCCAGCAGCTCACTACCAAGAGCTTTCACCGGCGAGTTCGGAGCACGCTTCACGTTCTAGAACAAGCCTGAGCGACGCAAAAAAGAGCCCGGCGTTTGCGCCGGGCTCTTTTTAGCTTACAGAAGAACGATCTACGTGGCAGTAGGATGATTAAGCGCGTGGATGCGGCCATCGCCGGTGAGCGCATAAATCTTGTTGTCGCTTACGTCCACAAGCGCAACGCCATTGCGCGCTTCCTTGCTCGTCTTGATCTGGCATAGCACAGTTCTCTTTGTAGCGTGAAGCAAATCGATGCCAGTCAAATGTGATAAGTAAAGCAGACGAGTTGTTGGGATATATCGAATAGAGTCGCAGAATTTTTGCAATGCGACCGTCTGCTGGAGGCCCGATTTCACTGTCAGCAACCGCAGTATGCCTGGTTGGGATTTACCTAACTGGTCAGGCTTACCCCATAGTGATTGGGGCCAAAACGAGACGGCAATATTTCGCGGAGTGCTTTCAATTCTACAAAGCTTTTCTCCGTTCCACGAAAAGCGCCTCTGAATTTCACCAGCGGTGGTAAGCATGTATAACGAATCTGTTACCGCGGCGATGCAACCTTGGTGGACCAGCGGCCCAAATGTCGAAGGGCCGTCCAACTTCTGCTTCCATGCCAGTTCGCCATACTCTGCATCATAGGCAAGAACGCTACTGGCGTTGGTCGTAATTATCACCAAACCATCCATCAGGATAGGCGTGGAATTGACAGAGCAGTTTTGAGATCGGTTCGTAAGCCTCCGCCAAATTGTCTTGCCATTGACGCTATCGAGACAATGCAGATAGCCCCTCCTGTCGCCAATATAGACTCTATCGTCCCGAGCGGATGGAGCCGAATAGATCGTCTCTTTGCTGGTACCATAGGGGCAGAACAGCCAAAGAGGCTCCCCTGTCTCCGCTTGCAAAGCGAAAAGCGTGTTGGATGTTTTCGCAAATAATTTTTTGCCGTGAAGATAAACCGACGCACCAGCGTGTACCCCCAGTTCATGGCGCCAAATCAGCTTCCCACGCCCCGGATCCAGGGCGCAGACAGCGCCTGGAAAAAAAATTGATGCATAAATATAGCCTTCTGCTACCAGTGGATTGGGTCGGGTGTTTGAAGAAGGGAGGATCGCAAACTTTACGTCCGGCAGCTTCGTGCTCCACACTGTGAGGTCCCGAAAGCTAAAAGTTTTCGACTTGGACTCTATCATGGAGACCACGATTCCCTCTTCTTGATGCGGAGCGACTCCGGGCAATCAACAACGTTTGAGACGAATTATGAAAGCCTATCCGATTACTTCCAGCTCTTTTTCCGGAACCAGGCGTAGTTCAATAGCGCCTTCCTGCGGCAGGGCGTCAAGCGGGAGACGGGAGCGCCATAGAGAAAACCTGATGCCGAGCCGCGCACCCATGGGAAGGGCCAGCGCCCGCAACGGAATGGCGCACATAAAAATGTGATTCTGCCGCAGCTCGACCGCGATTCCCTGCGCCGCTTGGACTTTGGTTTGGGCTTCCGTTCGGCCTTGGGACACGTTTTCCTGTATCCCCTCGCTAGAACCGCTCTCGGCTTCGCCGCGGCCTCTGCGGAAGCTCCAGCTCACAACACGATGATCGTCAAGGCGCTTGACGCTCACAAGACTGTCATCCGGCCGCCGGTCTTCTATGGTCGTTGGTATGGCTATAGTCTGGCCATCCGGGTTCCGACCGTCATCGGCGAGCCGGTCGAAAGCGGCTTCCAGCCGCCATGCTTGCGCAGGAGAATTGGCCTGCGCCTCCGATTCGATCGTGACTACAAGGGTAGCGCCCGCCGACCAATCGGAAGCACTTTCGCTAAAATCCAAGCGGCAATACAGACAGTGCGCGTCAATTCCGGCATAGCCAACATCCAGCAAAAACGACCGCCGATGCATGGACGATGAACGCAAATCGGCGTTATAGACAGCCGCCCCCAGCCAATCGAAATAGCCGGGTATGGGGCTCCGCAGGTTCGGCGAAATGTATGCGGTTTGAGGGCTGGAGCCCGCCTTCACCGCACCCGCAAAAATAGGCTGCGCCAGAGCATCCGGCGGAGTGGCGCCCATTGCGTAGTACACGTTGGCAAGGTGTTTGCGATAAAGCTCGTCGAACTCGCGATCGTTGGCGCTGTGGTGCTGCGGGCCATACCACCAGTTCCAGTCGCTTCCCTCGGCAATCAATAACTCTTCAAAAGCCAGTCCGCGCGCACGGTCCGAAACGCGCCTGGCGTTCTCATCGAAAAACTCACGGGCCGAATAGAGATGGTCCCACGAAAGATTGTCTTCGGGCGCTCCCACCCAGATGTCGAAGTTTGCGTCGATCCACGATCCGGGAAAGATGGAAGGCAGTTTTTCGGGAAGCGGCTCGCGCTCCAGAGCCTCCGAAATGGTCAGCGGCTCGAACTGCGGATCGCTCTGAATGCCATCGTAGAGCCGCCGCAGGAATTCCCTGCCCGACTGCGGGTAGTACTCCCAGGCATTCTCGCCATCGAGAATAATCGAAACTGTGGCGTCTTTTCCTTGTGAAAGCAAGGATGTGCAAGACTCCCTGATGCGGCGCAGAAAGTCGGTAGCGGCGTCTTGTGCGGCAACCCCGGAGTAGACAAAACCAATGAGGTCGGAGATGGAATGATCGCGAAAAACCATCCGCACCGAGTCGCGGTTTTGCTCCCATTTGTAAATCTGGTAGACCTTTTCCGCGCTCTCGGCATGCAGCCTGCCCTGGCCGTCGCGCTGGAATGAGGTTCCAAGGGAACGCCCCAGCACTCCCTCATCGGTCGCTACCCACTTGAGCCCGGCCTGATGGGCAATCGCCAGGATTTCGTTGGATACGCTGCCCTCCGATGGCCATAAACCTCGCGGCCGCACCCCGAAAACTTGCTCGTGCAGCGCCAAAGCCCTGTCGATCTGCTCGCGCGCGTCTTCCGGACGGCGAAAACGGCGGCTGGGCGAGGGCAGATTGGGGTTGGAAATCGCGCCCATGTCGGTATCGCACAAAAGCGGCAGGATGGGGTGATAAAACGGCGACGTTGAGATCTCGATGCTCCCGCGCGCCTGGGCCGAAGCATATGCCGGCAGTATTTCCGCGAGAAACTCCTGCTGCATCCTCGCCATGCTGCGTTGATCTTCGAGCGTGTAACCGCGGTCCTTCTTCGTCAGCTCCCGAACTTCGGGCCTTTCCAGCAGGAACTCGTCAAACCATGCCACCTGGGATAACACTTGAAGATCGGTCAATTCGCCATCGGTAAACCAGGTTGCAGCCGCTTGGCTCTCCGGACGTCCCTCCCATTTTTCCCACAATTCATAGTAGCGAGGCCACCGGCGAATCATGTGATCCAGGTTCGCTTGAAACAGGTAGCGCAAGGCGAAAGCGCGCTGCGCTGCGCTCATCTCGCCCGCGGGCTTAGTCGCTGCATCGAAAAACGGGTCCTGCGCGCTGCCGGAGACGTAATCCTGAATCTGCGCGATCAACGATGGAACGAGATTAAAGGTCTGGTGAACATGCGGAAATTCGTCGAGCAGCTTGACCATTCCGTAGTAGTCCTTCAAGCCATGCATGCGAACCCAGGGCAGGCGAAATTCTTGCGTCACCAGGTCCTTGTAGTAAGGCTGATGCATGTGCCAGAGAAACAGAAGGCGGATGGAGGGCATGGTCCGGATTTTCCTCGTAATAACATAGCAAAAGCATCTGTTAAAATTTCTCACAGAAAACCGTGCGGATCTTCACGCGCTACATACTGAAGGAAGTCGTCTCTCACGGGCTCATCGGGATCGGGGTCTTCACGTTCGTCATTTTTATGCGTGACCTGTCCCGCGTCCTGGAGCTGGTGGTGCGCAACAGCGCGCCGGTTCCTAGCGTGGCGGAGCTGATCTTCCTGACGTTGCCTGCCGCGTTGATCGTGACCATTCCCATGGGTGTGCTGGTGGGAGTGCTGATCGGCTTGAGCCGAATGGCCGCCGATAGCGAAATTACCGCCATGCGCGCCTCCGGCGTCGGCGTTGGACGGTTCCTCAAAATAGTTTCCATTTTTGGCGTAGTTACATGGCTGTTGGCAATTGCCAACGCCGTAGTGATCGCGCCTCGTTCGGCGGCTGCCCTGGCCGGTCTGCAGGCGCGGCTTGCAAGCTCGCAGATCTCGTTTGAAGTTCAGCCGCGGGTGTTCTACGAAGGCTCCAAGAACTACGTGCTCTATGTGCAGGACGCAACCACCACGTCGGGAGCGGCCATCTGGAAGAATGTTTTTCTTGCCGACATCAGCGTGCCGGGAACACCCAAGATCACGCTGGCGCAAAAAGCATTTGCCCTCAACGGAGGCAAAGATGCAATTCGCCTGCACTTGATCAGCGGCCAAGTGCATCAGGTTGACATTCGCGATCAGTACGACATCTCCCGTTTCACCGAAACCGATACGATCCTGCCCCTTCCCCCCGCCGACAAAACCGCCCAGGAAATCGTCCCGATTCAGCAGTTGAGCACGCGCGAGCTTCTAAACCGAAGCAACGGTCCGCGCGAAGAGCTTGCCCGCACTTACAGGATCGAGTTCCATCGGAGATTCGCTTACGCCACCGCGTGTCTTGTGCTCGTGCTCATCGGCGTTCCTCTCGGACTTTCGTCAAGGAAGGGCGGGCGCGGGGCCGGTTTCGTTCTGACCATTGTCCTGGTCTTTATTTACTACTTCATTACAACCACAGGCTTGTCGCTGGCGCGGGGCGGCAAAGTCCATCCTGTATTTGGCGTGTGGATGGCAAACATCGTATTTGCCTTGATCGGCATGTTCCTTTTGTGGCGGGCGGACAAGATGCCTATCGAGATCGGGCTCGGAAGCGCCATCCTTACACAATTGCGGAGCTGGACACAGGCGCGATTCAAGGCCCAGGAAGGAGAGGCGAAGGAAGCCAGGAGCAAAGGGACCAAGGATCCGGAAGAGAGCGGCCGTTCGCGGCGCTTTCGCGGCACGCGTTTCCCCATGATTCTCGACGACTATGTTCTTCGCAGTTTCATGAGTAATCTGGTGCTGATTCTCGCCAGCTTCATGGTTCTTATCCTGATCTTCCTCTATTTTGAGCTGCTCACCGACATCGTGAAGAACAAGGTCCCGTCTCTCACGGTCGGTGAATATCTGCTCAACGAAATGCCTTCTCTGCTCTATCTCGTGACTCCGCTTGCGGTATTGCTATCGGTCCTGGTCACTTTGGGCTTGATGCAAAAAACCAACGAGCTCACGGCCATGAAAGCCACCGGCATCAGCATCTATCGCACGGTTATGCCCGTCCTGGTCATTTCAGCTCTGCTCGCCGCTGGGCTGTTCCTGCTGGAGCAGTCTTATCTGCCCTATGCCAACAAGCGCGTGGAAATCCTGAAAAACACCATCAAGCGCAAGCCTGCGCAAACCTACTTGCGTCCCGACCGCAAGTGGATCTTCGGCCAGAACAACACCATTTACTACTACGAACTCTATGAGCCGGACCGGGACCAGTTTGGAAGCCTTTCGGCATTTGAATTCGACCCGCATACGTTTCAAATCACCAAGCGGGTGTATGCCACGCGGGCCCATTGGAGCGACGAGCTGCACAAGTGGATTTTTGAAGCCGGATGGGAGCGCTCTTTTCGCGGCGATGCCATCGATAGCTTCAAGCATTTCGATGTTTCCACCTTTGCCGAATTGAACGAGCTCCCCTCGTACTTCAAGAAAGAAGTCATCCAGTCGCAGGAGATGAACTACGAAGAACTAAGCGGCTACATTAAAGACCTGCAGCAGAGCGGGTTCGACGTGGTGCGGCTGCGCGTTCAACTCCAAAAGAAGCTGGCCTTCCCGCTGATTACCGTGGTCATGGCTGTCCTGGCGGTTCCGTTTGCACTCTCTGCCGGAAGGCGCGGGGCTCTTACGGGCGTGGCGATCGCGTTGCTGATTGCGGTCGTGTACTGGGTAACCGCTGGACTCTTTGAAGCCATGGGCAACGTGAGCCAGCTTCCTCCAGCGGTCGCAGCATGGTCCCCGGACTTGATCTTCAGCTTGGCAGGTGGATATCTCGTGCTGAAAACGCCTTCCTGAAATCTTATAAAACGACTATAAGAGAACGGAAAAACGATTCTCAGGCAGTCTTGATAGGCCCTGTGATTCTACGCTTCTTGTGCCACCGGTTTCGGCAACTGCGGTACGCAGCCCCGCTTATGGATCATGATCGTACGCTTGAACTCGATCACCACGGTTCCATCCTGCTTGAAGCCAATGGTCTTCACGCGCACGATTCCGGCGTTCGGACGCGATTTCGATTCCCGTTTTTCCAATACCTCGGTGCGGGAGTAGACCGTATCGCCTTCAAAAACAGGATTCGGCAGGCGAATCTCATCCCAGCCTAGATTCGCGACGGCATTCTGCGAGATGTCGGCGACCGATTGTCCCGTCACTAGCGCCAAAGTAAGGCAGGAATTTACCAGGGGCTTCCTAAACTCGGTTTGAGCGGAATAAGCGTGGTCGAAATGCGTGGGATTAGTGTTCTGTGTGAGAAGGGTAAACCAGGAGTTATCCGCGGATAGAATCGTCCTTCCCAAGGGGTGCTCATATACGTCGCCGACTTCGAAATCCTCAAATACCCGGCCTGTCCAGCCCTGCTTCAGTGACATATTGAAAAGAGTCCTTTCCAACCTCGCTGCCTAGCGCCGCCTAAATCATCTTGGCTTGGCGCCATGCGTCGATCGTGCCCGGATCGAAATCCAGTTCACGAAGAATGCTTTCTGTATGCTGACCGAGCGCGGGAACGGCCGCCATCACCGGCTCCACACCCTCGATGGTTGCCGGGGGAATCAGCGCGCGCAATGGGCCGGCCGGAGACTCGATCTGCCGCCAGCGGTCGCGCGCGGCCAATTGCGGATGATCCACAAACTCCTGCACCGAGTTCAGGCGCGCGTAGCCGATCTGCGCTTCTTCCAGAAGGCCGACAATCTTTTCAACCGTCATTCTCTTTAACATGGCGGCAATCATACTCTCCAGCTCAGACCGGTTCTGCACACGGCTGGAGTTGGTATGGAACCGCGGATCAGTCGCCAGATGAGGCCGCTCCATCACTTTCTCGCAGAAGCGAACCCACTCCCGTTCATTCTGGACGGCAAAGTAAATGGTTCCGTCGGCGGCAGCATACGGGCCATACGGAGAGATAGCGGCATGGTTCGCCCCTGCGCGCGGAGGAGGCGAGCCACCATAGGAAGTGTAGTAAGCGGCATAGCCCATCCACTCCCCGATGGCTTCCAGCATGGAGACCTCCAGCGCCGTTCCTTGCCCGGTTTCCTTGCGTACGAGCAGGGCTGTGAGGATTCCCGAATACGCATACATGCTGGCAGCGATGTCGGCAATCGAGATGCCTACTTTCGATGGCGTCTCCTGTGTGCCGGTCACGGAAACCAATCCCGCTTCGCTTTGCACCAACAGGTCGTAGGCTTTACGGTCACGATAGGGACCGGAGGAGCCATAGCCCGAGAGGTTACAGACAATCAGCCTCGGAAACCTCTCCCGCAGCACTGCCGTTCCCAACCCCAAACGCTCGCATGCGCCGGGAGCGAGGTTTTGGACAAATACATCCGCCTTGGCCAAAAGGCGCTCCAGAACCTCTTTAGCCTCCGGACGCTTTAAGTCGAGGGTGAGCGACTCCTTGGAACGGTTCACCCAGACGAAATGGCTCGCCAGTCCATTTACCGTAGTGTCGTAATCGCGGGCAAAGTCGCCAACTTCCGGACGCTCGATCTTAATGACCCTTGCGCCCAGATCGGCAAGCTGGCGCGTAGCAAAAGGCGCGGCTACGGCCTGTTCCAAGGCAACAACAGTGATTCCTTCCAGAGGCAGCATTGAGGGATTCGCAGAACGCGTATTGTAGCATCGGCATTCCACGAGGATGGAAGAGGGTCCCGCCCCTCACCTTACTTCAACATCCCGGTCTTTTTGGCGATTGCCAGCTTTTTCAACTCGACCGGAAGGGTGGCGGCATCCACCATTTCATCCTTGTAGACAATCGCTCCCAACCCTGAATCTCGATCCGCCTTGTTATAAAGCTCGATGATTTCTCTGGCGCGGGTGATCTCTTCGGGCGACGGAGTAAAGACGCGATTAATCACCTCGACCTGCGCTGGATGAATCGCCCACTTACCGTCAAAGCCCATCTGTGCGCCTTCCTGCGCGTCGCGCTCACACTGCTCGAGATCGCGGAATTGCAGGGTAATGCTGTCGATCACATCGATTCCAGCGGCACGGGCGGCGGCTACTGTCTTGGCCTTGGGCCAGTGGTACAGAGCGGATTGCTCGCGTACGTGCCTCCGCGCGCCAATGTCCCCGGCATAATCCAGAACGCCAAAAATCAACCCGGCGAGCCTCGGCGTAGACGCGGCTATCTCTTCTGCGTGGAGCACCGCCTTGGCGCCCTCAATCAGAGCCTCCAGGCGAATCCGGCCCACCGGCAGGCCCATGTTTTGCTCAATCTGAGTGAGGAGCCGATCGGCAAACAGGACATCGGCAGCCTCTTGCACTTTGGGCACCACCATCACATCGATGTGCGCGCCCGCCGATTCCACGGTTTCAATTACGTCACGATAAAAGAATCTGGTATGGATGCCGTTCGGCCGAAAGGCGCGTATCTTGCCTTTGAAGTCCAGCGTCTTGAAAGCTTCAACCAGGGTCTTGCGCGCCGCGACTTTTTGCGAGGGCGCACAACCGTCTTCAAGATCGAAGACCACTTCATCTGCCTCGCTGGCGGCGGCATTCGCCATCATCTTGAGTGAATGCGCCGGACAAGCCAGCTCGCTGCGCCGAACCGAAAACTCGCGGAACCCTAAATTTGGATGAGTCATCAGGGCCTCAATTATATTTGCCAGTCTTTGGGGGGAAATACCACCGGCCGGGAGCCGGGTTTCCGGGTTGGTTACTCTTGTGTATTTCCCGGTTGTAAGTTCCTTCCCGATGTTCTTATACTTCCCGCATGGCAACGATAGAAAGTGCTACCGCTGGTTCGTTTTGCTGGATTGAATTGGCCACCACCAATCAGAACGCGGCAAAAACGTTTTACACCAACCTGTTTGGCTGGACCGTGACCGATAACCCCATGGGACCGGACGAGGTCTATTCCATGTTCAAGCTGAAGGGCCATGACTCGGGTGCGGCCTATACGCTGAAGAAAGAGCAGCAGGCCCAGGGAGTGCCTCCCCATTGGGGGCTCTATATTGCCGTAAACAGCGCGGATGATGCGGTGAAGAATGCGGAAAAACTCGGTGGGAAAGTGCTGGCCCCTGCCTTCGATGTGTTTGACGTAGGCCGCATGGCCGTTTTGCAGGACCCCACCGGCGCCATCTTCCAGGTCTGGCAGGCGAAGGCCAGCCAAGGGATATCGATAGCTGGAGAAGACAACGCCTTCTGCTGGGCGGACCTGGTTACGACCGACCCGCTAAAGGCTGAAAAATTCTATTCCGGCCTGTTTGGATGGAAGATCTCCAAAGGAGAACACGATCCCTCCGGATATCTGCACATCAAGAACGGCGAGCATTTCATAGGCGGGGTTCCTCCCGCCTCCGGCAATTCGAAAATCCCTCCTCATTGGATGATCTATATTCAGGCTGCCGATGTCGCCAAGACGGTGGATAAGGCCAAAGGATTAGGGGCCAAGGTCCTTATGCCTCCGCAAACCATGGAGCATGTGGGAACCTGGGCCATCGTAGCCGATCCTCAAGGTGCGTCATTCGCTCTGTTCAAATCGGCACGATAACCGGTGCAAGCGGATAATTGCGGTCGTGTACAGGCCGGATGCATAGCACAATTTGTGCTCTGGTTCCATGTGCAATGAGTATGGCATTTCCGCTATCCTTGTGTATAACAGAAGGCTCTTTGTGAAGTGTGAAGGATAAGGCGTAGCGCTTGTCGCTTATTCTTGCCAGACACAGATAGCCTCTGTATTCTTGCGCCACATGAATGACAGTAAAAACATTGTAGCCAGGCATTTTGGCCTGCGTAGCATCGCGATCCTTGAAGCCACAAAAGGGGCACTCTCGATCCTGGCAGCCTGCCTCCTGCTTGCCCTCAGGCATAGGGACTTTCAGGCGATGGCCGCCCACATCCTGGAGTTTCTCCACATTAGTCCCGGGCGTAAGTTTTTCCAGGCGGTCATGCGTGCCGCCGGGCACGTTACGATCAAGAATCTCTGGATCGTTTTTTTCGGAGTGATGATTTACGCGATTGTGCGCTTTGTGGAAGCAACCGGTCTATGGCTGGAGAAGGAATGGGCGGAATGGTTCGCGCTGCTTTCGGGTGCGATGTACATGCCCTGGGAAATCTATGAAATTATCCGTCATAGCGACGATAAGATCCGGTGGACCATCTTCATCTTCAATATTCTGATCGTGCTTTACCTGCTTTGGCTTCTCAACATGACCTATGGGCATAGGAGGCGGGCCAAGCTGCAGCAGAGTGCGGAAGCTACAGATAGCAAGTAAGGTTCTAAAGGAATCCCAATCCTTTCTACTCTACGAATCTCAAAATGTAAGACTACAACTCCCAAAAAGCTCGCCTGAACGGATCTTATCGAAATTATTGCTAAGCTTCCCGCGGATGCGCTGCTAAACTCCTAGCGCGGTACGGGGAGACCGGAACCTTTGTCCGATCGCCGGGTCGCGCGCAAGGAGGCAAATGGCGGATCACAAGATGCTACGACGTGACTTTGTGAAGGGCACAGTACTCGGGACAGCGGCGCTTCTCGCGGGACCTGCTTCCCGCGCACTGGGAGCCAACGATCGTGTGCGGGTGGGCATGATTGGAGTTGGCGGACGCGGACAGGAACTCCTCCATCAGGTGCTCGCCGTTCCCAACGCTCAACTGGTGGCCGTGGCCGACACCTACTCGCTCCGCCGGGATCAGGCCCGTCAATCGGCGCCGGAAATTCAGTTATTCAACGATCACCGCCGCCTGCTCGATCAAAAAGATATCGATGCCGTCATTGTCGCCAGTCCGCTTCACCTGCATGCCCGGCATTTTCTCGATACTCTGGCCGCAGGCAAGGACCTCTATTGCGAAAAAACCATGACATGGTCGATTCCGGAAGCGGACCAGTGCCTTGCCGCCGCCCGGAATTCGCGCCAGGTGGTGCAGATCGGCTTGCAGCATGAAAGTTCGGGCGCCATTGCCGACGCCCGCAACTGGATTCAGCAGGGCATGCTGGGCAAGGTGACTCTGGTTGAATCCTGGATGAGCCGCAATACTCCCCACGGCAGCGGTCAGTGGGTTCGTCCGGTTCCTCCGGATTGCCTGCCGCAAAACCTCAATTGGGAAGCGTTCTTGAATGGGCGTCCCAGCCGTCCGTTTGACGGCCACAAATTTATCAACTGGCGCCTGTTCTGGGAGTTTTCAGGAGGCAACGTTACCGAAAATATGGTCCATCAGATCGCCTGGATCATGACGGCCCTTGACCTGCCCTTGCCCGCCGCAGCCTACATGTCGGGTGGCGTCTACTCTGAAAAAGACGGGCGCGAAGTGCCGGACACCATCTCTGTCACCCTCGATTTCCCCAACGATTTGGTCGTTACCTGGCGGTCCACCTTCAGCAACAGTCATTACGGACTGGGGGAGCATTTCCTGGGAAGCGATGGAACGATTGAGCACCAGATGGGCGTTACCGATATGGTCACAGGCCGTTCCATATCGTCCATCAACTACTACCCGGAGAAGGTCAACCGCAGCGCTGGTGCGGCGCTCGTCGGTGAGACTCCCGACCAGAACCACATGGCCAACTTCATCGATTGCGTTCGCTCGCGCAAGCAGCCCAACGCTCCAGTAGAAATCGGCTATCGGTCGGCGGTGGCGGCGCACATGGCGAATATGGCTTATCGCCAAAAGCGCCGTGTGACCCTGGAAATGGCGAGGACAGCTTCTTCTACATAGGCGCTACGATGCCACGCAAGAGCAGGTGGCGCCCGCAATCGCTGAAAAGGCCGGCGCCGTTTCTCCGCGCATGCTTTTTCTCTAGAACGGCGCTTTGGCGACTCTGAACTTGCCTCCTACATTACCGGAAAGCTCAATACTATCCGGATTCAACGTCATGACGGCGGGGCCGGGTGACAGGTTGAAGTTCGCCATGTCGACCCAGATGACATTCGGACTGGTTGTGAGTTCGAAGAAGTAGCGTTTATTAGTGAGGTCCATCACCGTCCGGTACTCGGTGTTGTAGACTCCAAATCCTTTATACGGCGCGCCAAACGGAACCGAAACATTGCGAGCGATGGCCAAAACGCCTGCGACGGCCTCACGCTCACTCTTCGGCTCCGGCAGCAGCGACAGATAGTAAGACGCGCGCTGAAATCGATCCCGAGGATTCACATTGCCGGGCAAGGGCATATCGCTGCTGGGCTTGGAAAAATCCATTTTCTTCAGTAGCGCAAGCTGCTCGTCGTAGGGCGGATCGTTGGTCATCACGCGATACTCGCGGCCGTGATGAATCATCGGTTTCCCGCCCACATACTCGACAATGGCGGAGTCGCCGCTGGAATCCTCAAGGGCCAGATGAACGGTCGCTTTGCGGCCGTGCGCCTCCACCATCACCGGCTGAATCGTATCGAGCACGGCCAGGGCTTCTTTCACATCTTCGGCATTGTCCAGCACATATTGCAGCCACAGGCCGGCTTGCACGCCCGGTTTAGCGGGATCGCGGGGTCCGAAATCGGTGGCGGTAAGGTAGAGCATATGGCCGCCCAGGCCGCGTTCATTGAATCCATCGGCTGAGCCCATTCCGTAGACCGTTGTGACAAGACTGGCGTACTTCGATGTCCATCTGGCTGGATTTTCCTTCACCACCTCATTCGGGCCGAGCTGTCCGCCATCGTGCTTCATGCCTCTCGGAAGCAGAGTAAGAATCGGCTCTGTGGATTGCGGCCAATCCATAGTCCGGCTGATCAGCACCGCCGTCTTATTGTTGTTCCACAGAATTCGCGTACAAGCTTCGCATGTTTGCCAAACCGTCAACACCACGGCAAAGCCTACAAGTGCAAGTCGGCGGAGACTCGCGTTCCCACTATGCATAAGATGGCGACGCATAGGAGGGTGATACATGAGCTGGTCATACATGGGATGGTCTCTTTGGCTTTGGCCTTGGCCTTCCAGCCCGCTATTGTCGAGTTGCAGCGTACGGAAATAATTCCATCCGGAAGCACCAGGCCGGAAATATCTGGAGTACAGCCGCAATCGCTTTGCGGCCCTAGCGATAAGAGCGTCAGCTTTGTAGAGAAGTTGTCCGGATCAGCCAGTCAGGCGGCGCAAAAGAGACGGGCGACTGAGGAAGTCGCCACAATCAAGCAGCCAAAAAGCAGAGTGATTTGCCGCATCCAACCAAAAAGACATTCACGAAGGCCAAACCTCAGCACTCACAACTCGTCAACCGAGCGTTCCCGCCTTCTTCATTGCGTCCTTCATACCGGCCCAGCTTTGCCGGGTCGATTCTTCTGGGGTTCCAGCTCCGCGCCAATGAGTCTCCAGGCTCACCGTATGCCGGTAGCCATCAGCCTTCAAAGCGGCAAATTGCCCCACCCAGTCGATGAGACCGGAGCCCATCGCCGACCAGTCAAAGGGATTCTGGCCGGTTCCCTTCACCACATCTTTGCAGTGGCAATGCCCAATGCGCTTTTTGGGTAACGCAGAATATCCGTCGGGAAAAGGCTTCTCCCCGCGTGCGGCGGCGTTACCAGCGTCCCAATTAAGCATTAAGGATGGCGACGGAATGTCCGCCAACACCTTTGCCGCCTCTGCGCCGGTGGCGGTGTTGCAGGCGAACTCGTTTTCCAGGACCAGGATCATCCCGTTCTTTCCCGCTTTGGTTGCCGCATCCAGCAGCTTCTGGTTGATCCGCGCGCGATGAGGGGCTGGGTCTTCCAGCCTCCAAAAGTCAAAACAGCGAATGCGTTCCGTCCGGAAGGCCTTGGCTAATTCGATGCTGCGCTCCAAAACCTCATCTTGTTGATCGAAGGTGTAGTCCGCGAGGAACTGATCTTGCTTGGGGCTGAATTTTGACCGGGGCGCGTCCGGCCAGTCCACCTTAAAGAGAGGACTGGCTATATCGGAAACGCGCAGCTTGTTCTTTTCCAGAATTCGCCGGGCCTCCGCAACTTCATTGGTATCGAGCTTCAGTACGTTTTTGTTCCACATCCCGCGCAGCTCGATCCACTCCATGCCAAACTCTCGCGCTGCAATATCGCAGGCGCGTTCAAAATCCTGGGTGATTTCATCGTTGATGACTGCCACATGGAAGGGTGATTTCACAGTGCGAGTCCCAACCTTTCCTCAAGATACTTCCTGCTCATCAAAGCCGACTCTTTCGGTGTCCGTGAGGCCTCGTTCTCCCGATCCAACTCCACAATTGCCCAGCCCCGGAACTTGATCCGATGAAGGGCCTTAACCACGGCAGGCAGATCTACCTTGCCCTGGCCAAGCTCCACGAACCGCTGGATGGGCTTGGAGCGATTGACGGCTGGAGGCAGTTCTTCCACATCTTTTAAGTGCAAAAACAGAAGCCGCTCCTTATATTTCTCGATCATCTGCACCGGGTCGCCGCCACCCTCGAAGCAATGAGCCACGTCAAGCTCGAGTTTCACATAGCGGGGATCGGCGGCATCCAGCACGCGGTCAAGGCCGTCCGGATGCTCGCTGAGCGTATTCATATGGTTGTGATATCCGAGGACGACGCCGAGATCGGCCGTTCGCTTTCCGATTTCCGTCAATACACTGCCCAGTGACTTGTAAGTGTCGGCCGTGGCAGCCTGGTTGGGCGGCGGCTGGTCAATGAGCTGCAGGTAGAGTCCGCCAACATCATGCAGAAATTTAGCGTTGGCCACATGCTGGGCAATGTCGATCGGTCTTTGCGCGGGAAATGAATGCACGTCGCCGCTCGACAAGGCGACCATGGTAAGGCCGCGTTCCTGAAGCGCATCCCGCAGTTGAGCAGGCTGAAAATCCTTAGTTGCATTGGCGCGGAACTGAATGCCCCGATAACCGGCGGAAGCGATGTCTTCCATCGCCTGCTTCTCGCTATTGCCCCATGTAATTGCCGCATAGCCAATGCGGATGTCGGACGGCGCGGCGGAAATGGGCATATCAAAATACGAGAGATCCCTGGGTGGATAGAGCATGGCTGGATAGAGAGGCGGATAGATCGCCGGTGCCGAAAGCGCGTGGGACGTGCCAGGTGCAATTGCGACGGCAGCCAGGGCTCCCAGGCCACTGAGAAATTCACGACGCGAAACTGAAGATTCCATTGTTTCCTCCCTGCGGCAACAGATGAGAACATGCGGCGCGTTTCATACGATAAAATGGTGAATCTACAAAAACTCGATTCATTCCAGCACGTAACCGGCTAGTTTGCAAATGGAAAGCCGCCGACGTTTTGATACTCGTGGCGCGAACCAAAGCGTATCGCATAGCGGGAAATAAAGCCCGAAAGCATCAATATTAAAAACGCAAGCAGAAGAGTATAGGCATCGAAAATCAATGGAACGAATGGCGCTGCTGTGGTTGGAGTTTGGGGCTGTGTTTATTGCGGTCCCGCTGCTTTTGTACTATCGGCTCATTCCCAACTATCCCGTTCCTTTCCTTGTGATCCTTTCGTTGATTGCGTGGTTTATTCTGCGCAGAGATCCAACCTTCGACCGATCGCATTTGTCGAATCTCGCCGCTGTCTCCAGAAACCTTGGGCCTGTGCTGCTGCGCAGCGCGGCTCTGTGCGCCGTGCTTGGGCTACTAGTTTGGCGGCTGGCGCCGGATCTACTCTTTTCCTTCGTGAAACGGGCCCCGGCGTTCTGGGCCGTGGTGATGGTGTTCTATCCTCTTCTCTCGGTGTTCCCACAAGAGCTGATCTTTCGCGCCTACTTCTTCCAGCGATACCGTCCGTTGTTCGGCAATGGATGGATCATGGTGGCCGCCAGCGCGCTAGCCTTCGGATTCGTCCACTTGGCCCTGGGAAATTGGATTTCCGTGGTCTTAAGCGGAATCGGCGGATTTCTATTTGCGCTTACCTACCTGCAATCTGGCTCCCTGCTATTGGCCTGCATCGAGCACGCCATCTTTGGAAACTTCATCTTCACGATCGGGCTGGGGCAGTTCTTCTATCATGGCTCGCGCTTCAAAAGCGGATGATTCGACAAAGACTAAAGATGATTTGCCAAATTTGTAACTTCGCCAACCATAACTAGAACCACTACCGGCTGCCAGATGCCTTTGGCAGCGCAGACGCTCTGCCAGCGGAGATCTCAATCCCATCTCCCGCTAGGCCGCTGGACGTGGCGGAGATGTGAATCGTGCCTGCCACTGCTTTAGAACGCACAATCAGAAGAGCGAGACCATTAAAGGCTTTGCGTTCGCGCGCCTGGAATGGCTCCTCGGTTGCCGCGTTGCCGTTGTCCACTGCTGCGATTTCCCCCGCTCCCGTTACGTCGAAGGCAACTTGATTGTCGGCCATGGGGCAGAGATTTCCATCTTTATCTTCGATACGAACGGTGATAAACGAGAGATCGTCTCCACCAATCTCGATGGCGGTGCGATCGGCAAATAGCTTGACTCTGGCCGCCGGCCCGGCTGTCTGTACTTCATCCGCTGCGACCTGCTTGCCCTTGTCGTAGGCAACGGCCCTAAGTATGCCGGGCTGGTAAGGAACCTGCCATATCCTCCTATACCGGGTAACGAATTTTCCCGATGGATCGGCATTTTTCGATACTGTCATCTCCCAGGAATCCGAGAATTTTGCCTTCTTGCCCAACGATTTTCCATTCAAAAAGAGCTCGACTTCTTCCGCATTGGAGTACGCCATCACGGGGATGGCTTGGCCCTCTTTGCCGTCCCAGTTCCAGTGTGGAAGAAGATGGACCATCGGCTTCGTCGTCCACTGGCTCTGATACATGTAATAGCGGTCTTTGGGAAATCCGGCGAGATCGACCATGCCGAAATACGAGCTGCGCGCCGGCCAATCGGCCTCACTCAACGCCATGCTCGGGCCTCTCCAGAAGAAGGGGGTAGGTTCGCCAATGTAGTCGAAGCCCGTCCACACAAACTCTCCAAGCACCTGCGGGAGCTTGTCCTGGTAGCTGAACTCCACATCCGGACAATAGGCCCACGGCGGCGCGATGATGTCGTAGCTGGAGAGCTGAAGCGAGGGATGCTTGCTATAGCTTTCCACGGGCAAATGGTATACGCCGCGCGAGCTGACGCAAGACTCGGTCTCCGATCCCACAATCGTCCAGGTCGGATGCTCTTTAAGGATTTGCTCGTACCGCGCGGGCTGATAGTTGAACCCTGGGATGTCGACCTCATTGGCCAGTTTGTTCTTGATTGCCCCGCTCCAGTTGTTGAATGCCGAAGTGGTTGGTCTTGTCGGGTCTTCCTGATGGAAAAAGCCGGTGAGCCTGTGCGCCTCGGCGGCTCCGTCAGCGCTGCCCTGTTCGGGGATCTCGTTGCCAATGCTCCACAGAATGATGCTCGGATGGTTCCCGTCGCGGTGGACCATGTCGCGCACATCGCGCTCCGACCATGCATCGTAAAACTTGCTATAGCCGTTGGGAACCTTTGGGATGCGCCACATGTCAAAGGCTTCGTCCATCACCAGGAAGCCCATACGGTCGGTAAGTTCAAGCAACTCCGGCGAGGGAGGATTGTGGCTGGTGCGTATCGCGTTTACACCGGCGGCTCGCAGAATCTCAAGCTGGCGCTCCGTCGCCCGCCTGTTCACAGCCGTGCCCAGCGCGCCGAGATCGTGATGATTGCACACGCCATGCAGCTTCACATGGCGGCCATTGAGCAGAAAGCCGCGCTCCTTGTCGAACGCAATCGTTCGGATGCCGAACGGCGTTGTCGACCGATCGACTGCCTGGCCGCGATCCCATACCTCGCTCACCAGGGTGTAAAGATTGGGTCGATCGATGTCCCACAGCTTGGGCTTCTTGACGGCGATGCTGGCGGAAACCGTGTTTGTCTTGCCAGGGGCGATAGTCAACGGGGCGGAACTTCGGCCAACAATCTTCCCCTGCCCATCCTGAATGGAAGATCGCAGTGTGAAGCTTATTTCTTGATCTGAATCGTTTTCAACGTCGGTCCTGAAAGCAACCGTGGCCTGGTCTTTGTCGACATTGGGCGTAGTCACATAGGTGCCCCAATGAGCCACGTGGACCGGCCCTGTAGTGACAAGCCAGACGTTGCGATAAATGCCCGCTCCTGGATACCACCTTGAGGAGTGGTCCTCCGGCGTAAGGCGAACAGCCAGAATGTTCGCCCTATCGTCAAATTTCAAGTATGGGGTCAAATCGAACTGAAACCCGATGTACCCGTAAGGCCGCCCTCCCAGCAAGTGGCCGTTAATCCAAACTTGCGAGTTGGACATGGCTCCGTCAAATTCAATGCCGATGCGTCGGCCTTTCAATCCGGCAGGCAGCGCAAAGCTCTTTCGATACCAGCCAGTTCCAAAGATTGGAAGAGCGCCGGTATGGGGATTCATTTTGCGATCAAATGGTCCCTCGATGGCCCAATCATGCGGCAGGCGGAGGCTGCGCCATTGGGAGTCGTCATAGTTCGGCGCTTCGGCGCCTTCTGCTTCACCCTTGAAAAAGCGCCATTCGTCGTTGAAGCTCTGCCGCCGTTCACTCGAAATTTTGGGCGATGCCGGAGCTTCAGGAATGGACGGGTGCGGGAACGAAAGAACAAGGGTGGTGCAACAAGCGGCTTCCATCAAAACTCGTTTGAATATTCTTGTCATCAGACGACCCCCGGGAACAAGACTCATCGTGCATCGTATGGAACGAATGGAGCTAATGGAACTATGGAGCAATGGAGCTTTGGGTGCGCGGCCAAGCGTCCCATTGAATACACGAGAGCCTCGCGTTTTGCAAATATGGAACCAATACCAGTAAACGAAATTTCAACTGGAAAACCAGGAAAGCAACTGTCATCGCCGCTTCAAGTGCCGGCGGCACAGAGGAGGGTCGTCCTCAATTGAGCGAGACGGTTTAGCTTTCGTTGGCATCGGATCGCGAGCTGAAGAAGTCCTGCTGCATGTCGTCCGGTGAATCGAAATTTCCTAATCCAACGCCCACCAAACGGAACTTCTGCTGTGGATTGAAATTCACCCGTGCACGCAAAGACAGGGCAATCGAGGTAAGCTCCTCACACGAGCAGGGAGGAAACCGGGGAGTATGACTGCGCGTAAGGATCTTAAATTCGCTGGTCTTAAGCTTAAGAATGATCGTACGCCCAACGCGCGTTTCTTTCCGGGAGGCCAACCAGATTTTTTCGGCCAGGCGGCGTATCGAGGCTTCCGTTTCTTCCAGAGGGACGTCGCGTTCAAAGGTATCTTCTGCCGACATGGATTGCACAGGACGGTCCGGCACTACCGGATGGTCATCAACGCCGCGCGCCAGCTCAAACAAACGCGCACCATGCCGTCCAAAGTGCCCTTCCAAAGCGCTCAAATCTAAGCCTCGCAAGTCTGCCACCGTCCGTATTCCTAGCTGGCCAAGCCTCTCGCCTGTCACGCGGCCCACGCCGGGCAATCGACCCACATCCAGAGGAGCTAGAAATGCGGAGGCCTCATCGGGCTGAATCACAAAAAGTCCGTTGGGCTTGCGCCAGTCCGATGCGATCTTTGCCAGAAATTTGTTGGGCGCGACTCCGGCGGAAGCCGTGAGGTGTAGTTCATCCAGGATCTGTTCGCGAATGGCGCGGGCTACTCGCGTCGCGGTGGGCAGCCCGGTTTTGTTTTCTGTTACATCAAGATATGCTTCGTCAAGAGACAATGGCTCAACCAGGTCCGTGTGCCGGCGGAAGATCTCGCGGGTGCTCCGCGAGACTGCCCGGTAACGTGTAAAATCCGGCGGCACAAAAATGGCTTCAGGACAAAGGCGCTCTGCCCGAACCGCGGGCATGGCCGAACGAACTCCAAAGCGGCGCGCTTCGTAGGAGGCGGCGCAGACAACCGAACGGTTGCCCTTCCAGGCTACGATCACCGGCCTGCCTCGCAACTGTGGATCGTCTCGCTGCTCCACGGACGCATAGAAGGCGTCCATGTCGATGTGGACGATTTTACGAATACCCATCCAAACCAATAGTATCGCCTTCCAGCGTGTGCCTCCTCTCGGAAAACCGTTTGCGTACGGAGTTATCGAATCAGAACAGCGATGCGAATTCCTATATCCTGGTGGAAGGCTGGGCCAAAGCGGCGGAATGAGCTTAGCCACTCGAAAAATCGGGTGAGCACGCTGGGCCCATATAACACTGTAATCAAACCTTACCGCAATGCTAGGATGAAAAGACGGAAAGATGGAAAGCATGACGGCTCCTCTCACAATTCGTGCCCTTGACGAACAAACCCAAGCTCAATTGGAGGGTCGTGCTGCGCAACATGGGCGCACGATGGAGGAGGAAGCCGCGGAAATCTTGCGGTCCGTCCTAAGTCCGTCTCGGGGTGACCGTTACCGCTCACGCGGGAATCTGGCCGAGGCGATTCGAAAGCAATTTGCACCGCTCGGTGGGGTGGAATTGATATTGCCGCCGCGCCGGTGATAGGCGCCGCTTACAAATGAATTTGGAACACCCTATCGATGACTCCCACTCCTGCCTCAATCAAAATTGAAGGACCCCTCACGTTAGAAGGCTCGTCGGTTCGTCTGGAGCCACTTCAACCCAAGCACACCGAGCTTTTCTGGGAAGTCGCCAAAGCATCTCTGGATGAGATCTTCCGCTGGATACCCTACTCGGTAAAGACCCTGGACGATTTTCATCAACTCGTACACAAAGCATTCGCAGAGCAGGAACGGGGCGAATCGATTGTGTTTGCCACGGTCGAGCGCCGCTCCGGCCGGGTAATTGGCAGCACCCGATTCATGAACATCGATCGCGCCAACCGGCGCGTGGAAATCGGTTCAACCTGGATCGCTCCCGCGTGGCAGCGCACGGCCATCAACACCGAAGCCAAATACTTAATGCTGCGCCATGCTTTTGAAGAGTGGCGATGCATTCGGGTGGAGCTTAAGACCGACGCGCTCAACCAAAAATCGCGAAATGCGATTCTTCGTTTAGGCGCGAAAGAAGAAGGCATGTTTCGCCATCACCTCATTACCTGGAGCGGCCGCCTCCGGGACACCGTGTACTTCAGTATCATCGAGAGCGAATGGCCGCAGGTAAAGGCCGGGTTGCTGGCTAAAATCGGGACGATCTAATTTCGCATGTTGTCATGCAGTCCACTGGCAAAAACGCCCTGAAATTATTGCTTCGAGGAGTCTCGTGGCTGTTGCTGGCCATAGCTGCCTTGGTGTTTTTGATCGGTGGCCAGATGTTTGATGCATTTGCCCAAACAGGCCGAACTCTTGGTGAGATTTTCGGCATCGGTATTTCTGTGTTGGTCGGCGGACTCAGTCATATTGCAAAAAGCGCGGCAGATAATTTTGACGACGACGAGGAAGGCTCTGAGTCACAGACGGACAGGGTGGAAAACGGAGCAGGCTGACAGTCCGCCCTTATCGGCAACTACCATAAGCGATCCAATATCGATCGAGGGTGGCGGCGCCAGGAGTACTTCGCGATCACCCTCTCATCATTCCGATCAAAAATAATTCGATAGCCTCGTAAGCCATCCCGAAACCAGCAGTCCGATTCGGGACGATTGAAACCAGCAGAACAAAGCGGCCCGTCCGCGTCCTGCAAGTATTGCGCTGCGTTCCCCGTGGACATCCCAATCTGGATTACATCAAAACGGGAAAGATGCGACTCGCGGTTATCAATCAAGAATAAGAAGACACCCGCGCATAGGCCAATGGCAAAACTAAACCGATACTTCCAGAAAAAAACTCCCAATCTCATCTTGAAAATCGCTCCTGCTCGCTGAACTCGACTGGAAGTTTTCCTTGTATGTGCCTCCACAACTTGCCGTGAATGCTCATCGAGACGAACGACGCATTGGGCCTCACCTCTTTGGAAAATGAGAGTTGCTCTCTTGGCCTCAAGGTTGAGATAGAATCCGTCGCACGCCGACAACCGTTTCGTAAGGCTGCTTTCGTCCATGCCCGATTGGATCTTTCCACATTGGCGAACTAGCAATCGCTCGGACAGAACAGGAACTCTTGGGAGCCTCCAACATAGCCATTCGACTATCAAGGCAAAAGCGATTCCGACGACGAAGGCCATGGCCGGCTTAACGGGAATGCCCCGCATCTTGATTCGCTCCGGCTTCTAGTAAAGTGCCTCAAAGACGCGGAAGCGGTGCTCCAATTCCCATTGCTGCCGGGCTTTTTCGCTGGCCTGAAGGAATGCGGCGCAGGCTGCGGATGGCTTCTCGGCCCCCAGACCATCTTTCGCGCAGGCGGGAACGAGCCCGGTATATACATCGGGTTCGCGCCACAAGCTCTTCCCTGGCAGAAAACTATGCTCCAGGCCTGTGCGAACCATGCGCTTCAAGTCCGCATAGTGAAGTCCATAGGTGCGCACGGCCCGCACATATTCATGGGTCAGATCGATGCGCGCAACTCCCTCGTCATCCGTGGAAAGCGCCACCGGAACCCCAAATTTACGATACAACGGAAATGGGTGGTCATTGCCGACTACGCCCAAAATAGCATCGTTACTGGTTAGATTGACCTCAACCATCACATGCCTGGCTGCCATCGCGCGCAGCAACTCGAAAGGCCGGTCCTCATACATCACGTCGACTCCATGGCCGATCCGCTCGGCGTGCCCCTGGTCGACTGCAAGCCGGATATGGCAGCACAATCCGTCGGGAGGAACAAAACCGGGAGCCAACTCTCCCGCGTGGAGCGTAATGTGAACCGAAGGATAAACGCTGTGCAGGTAATCGAGCATTCGCATGTGCAGCGCGTAGTCGGTCATCGACGTATAACTATCTTCCGGCTGGACAAAATTCAGGGCCACAACCCGAGGCTCTGCCGCGGCAATCTCAAATCCGGTCAACGCCTGGGCGAACACAAACTCCTTCGCCGACCCCCTGGAGACCTGATACACCCACCTTACTTGCACACGGCAGCCCGGCAATGCTCCCGCTTCGCCGCAGTGCTCCAGCTCCCGCCGGCGGCTCTCGGCGGCATCAAGATAGCTGCGTGCGGACGCGATGTCGTCCCGCAGGCCATGGGCTAGAAGTTCATCCCGAAATTGCTTTAAATCGTCGTGCCAGCCCAGTTCGCGTGCTGCGGCGGCCCCCCGATTAAAAGCAGGTGTCGCCATCAGCTCCATATATTGCTCGTTTTGGCCGGCTGCCCTGGTCACAACTTCATCGAGCCACTCGCCGATATGCTTGGGGTCGGTGCCGCCAAATCTGCCGAATGTGACGAAGAACTGGTCATGGCCGGAAAAGCCCGGCGTAGGCACGAAGTTCCGCATGGAGAACGCGTTGACCAGATCGTCATAGAGCCGCTGATTTTTCAATGCCTGGGAGGCAGGCACCCGGCCGTCGCCGCACGTAGGGTCTGATCCTTTATCAGCCGCGGGCTGCACCGGTTTGGCAAACGACGGTGAATCCGTGACCACGCACAGGCCATCTTCTACTGCCGCGCGGATCCACGACTCGGCATAGACGGCGCCGCTGAGGTGATTGTGCAGGTCGGCTCCCTTTGGCATCCGCACCAAAAACGCTCGGAGCTCCAAGGGATTCTGCCGTGCGGCCTCCAAGGCTCGCGCCGCCTTGGCTTCGGGTGAGCCGGTCTTGGCAGGCGCTTTGGCTGCCTTGCCCTTGTTCTGTGCCGCCGCGTAAACCGGAAATACTAGCGATAAGAGGAGAAGAAAACGAAACAGCCTAGTTGCAGATAGAGCTTGCGAGCTTTGCATTGGCAGGGATTCCTCGGAAATCGACGCCAAAGTAAATTAGCATAGTTCCCTCATCGGCGCAGGGAGACCGGCCTTAATGCGAAGCTCGGGCCTCCGTCTCTGTCTGCTGCAACACCTTGCGGACCATAGCCAGCAGATCGGTCACCTCAAAAGGTTTGACCAGGCAAAAGCTCTTTGCCGCATCGGCAAGAGGGCGAATCGTCGGATCGGAGACATTGGATAGCACCAGCACCACTCTCGGGAGCATTTCGGGCCTCTGCGCCTGAATCCAGCGAAACACGTCGATGCTGGTGGCCGAGCCGGGCATCTTGCTGTCCATGAGCACCAGATCGAAACTGCGTTGCTTAAGAAGCTCCAGCGCTTCGTCGGGGGTACCGGCAATGGAAACGCTCAATCCGGCGGCCGTTAAGACCTCTCGCTCCAGGTCGAGGATGGCGTCTTCGTCGTCCATCAGCAAGGCGCAGCCTTCAAGTTTCGATTCGCGGCGGGCGACGATGCGTTCTCGTTCCGTCATGGGTTTCTCGCCGACGGCTGCCGGGAAGCACACCTGCACCAGTGCTCCTCCGCACGGATGGTTCTGGACGGAAATCTCTCCACCATGCTCTTTTACAATGCCATAGCAAATGCTCAATCCCAGCCCCGTTCCCTTGCCAACTCCCTTGGTTGTGTAGAAAGGATCGAACACCCGCTTAGAATCGGCCACGCCCGGACCCGAGTCGTGAAACTCGGTAATCACAAATCCATTTTCGTAGTGGATCTTGATTTCCAGCCGTCCGCCCCTGGCGCCTTCCATGATGGCATCCGCCGCGTTGTTGATGACGTTGAGATACACCTGCTCCACCTGATGGGGATCGGCGACAACCGAAGGCAGCGTTACCGGAAAGCTTCTCTCCACCACGATGTTATTCACCTTCAGGTCGTAGTCGCGCAGCGCAATCGTATCTTCCATCAAGTTACGCAGATCTACGTGAAGGCGCTGCGGCGTATGCTGGCGCGCAAACGAAAGCAGGTTTTGCACGATCTTTTGCGTACGCAGCGCCTGCTTATGTAATTTTTGAACAAACTCCTGCGCCCGCTCCTCAATGGTCTCCATCTCCAGCAACTGTGTGTATCCGATGATCGCGGTAAGCGGATTGTTCAATTCATGCGCTACGCCGGAAATCAACTGTCCGACCGCCGACATCTTTTCGCTTTGCAGAAGCTGCTCTTGAGTCCGGCGCAGGTCCTCGTATGCCTTCCTAGTTTCAAAGTAGAGCTGAATCTTCTCAATGGTGGTAGCCAATTGCCGCCCCACGGAAACCAGGACGCTCTCATCGGAGGTGGTGAACTTTCGTTCCGCCCGGCTGCTGGTCCCCAGCATTCCGAGAATCTTTTCCTTGCGCCACAGAATCACCCACAGTGGCGAGGTCAGCTCTTCCTCTTGGATGAACCTCCGCACGACCTCCGGCCAAAGAGCGCTGTGCCGCTCGCCGAGAATCTCGAGGCGTTCGGACTTGATGGTCTCGATAAATTCAGAGGGAAGGGGAAACGAGTCGTTCTCCAGCACCCATGTGCTGCGATGCCCGTGGCCGGCCTTCTTGTGCATTAAGTTCGTCTCTTCATCCAGAAGATAAACGGCGGCGGTGTCGGTGGAAAACAACTCGACAATCTGCGACAGGGTGATCTGAAGGATTTCGTTCAAATCGAATGACTGGTTGAACGCGACCGCGATCTTGTTCAGAACGCGCAGCTCCCGGTTGCGCTTTTGCAGCTCGGTCTCGGTGCGGTTCTTCTCAGTCACGTCCAGCACCACGCCCTGGTAGCGGTGAGGCCGCCCTTGGACATCGCGGGTAGCCAGGCTGCTCTCGATCACAACCAGGTGGCTGCCGTCTTTGCGCCGCATGGCGTATTCAAAGTTCTTCACAAAGCCGTCCCGCGTCATCCGCGCTTGGAATTCGCGCCGGTCCTCGGGATTTACATAGAAAGATTCGTTGATGTCCAGTTGCAGCAGCTCTTCTTTGGTCTCGCACCCCAACATGCGAAAGAAAGCCTCGTTGCAATCGACAAACCTGCCCTCGGGCGTTGAGACAAAAACTCCCTCTCGCATCCTGTCGAACAACGACTTATATCGCTCATCGGTGGCTTTGGCCTCCGTGATGTCTTTCACCACGTGGACGGCGCCCTTGGAGCAATCCGAGCCTGAATACGCCGAAGTGGATACCACGGAGTATCCGCCGAAGCATGGATCTTCGTCCTCCGGTAGACGCGAGCTGGAAGGATCGCAATACGGACAGAGCCGCCATCCGCTCCCAGCCTGGGGCAACACGGCCTCGCAGGGCTGCAGGAGAATGCTGGTGTACGAAACAGCCAGCCGCTTGAGCAGCGCCGGGTTGGCGCGCAGAATGCGATACTCGGAATCGTGAACCAGAATGTAATCGGGAATCGAATCGAAGGTTTCCGCCCACTCGTTCTGCGAGCGAATTAACTGTTGTACGAGCTTCCGGTTTTCGGCGGCCATGCCCAGTTGGTTGGCTGCCGCCTTCAGGAATTTTCTGTCCTCATCGCGGTAGCTGAAGAAAGAGCGCATCCCCAGCACCAGCACGCCGATGCGTGAGCTCTTGCCGATAACCGGAACCACCACAATGTGGTGAAACCCATCCTCCAGCATGCGCTCCCGCAGCGGCATAATGATTTCCTGCACGCTAAGAATGGCAACCTCGCCGGTATCCAGCACCCTGCCGCCGGAGCTTGAAGGGGCATCCACCTCCGCCGCTTCTTTGAGGAAGGCTTGTGAGATCCCGCGGTATGCCGTGAGCCGCAATTTGTCATGATCAAGAGCGCGAAACCAAGCTCCCTTCGCCCGGGAAACGTCGATCAGCGCATCCAGAGTTGTCTCAACAATTCGCTCGAATTCGTCGGAATCGGAGATGGCTTGCGAGATTCGGTTCAAGACCGCAAGACGCCGTATTTGCTTCTTGGAATCGTCAAGAACCACCAGCATCATGGCGATGCCAAGGAGAAGATCGGTGGAAATCTCCAGAACCGTGGGGGAGTTCTGAGCCGGAAGCAGGGACAGCAGGAGCAGCATGAAGGTGAACATCCACAGGGCAATCCTGCCCCTCCCGCGCGTAAAGATCGCCAATTGCAAAACCGCCAGCCAAACCGTGCTGCGCCAGCAAATTGAAAAAAGGGCCGCGAGAAAAGGCTGGTGAGGAAACGCCCCCTGGGCCACCCCCAAAATAAAGCTGAGAGCGATGGCGACCCGCGCCAGCGGAATAAATCGAGGCTGGGCGACGTAACGAAAGGCGGCAACGCCAAACAAACCGGCGGCCACGGCGAAAGAGCCGTCCGCAAGCGCCATCCATGCCTGCGTATGGGGCGAGCCGGCGGCGATCACCATGAACACCCGTGCGATGCCGTGAATCATCCAGCCCGCAATCCAGGGAACCAGATACTTTTCGCGGAAACTTCGATAGAGAAGGACCGCCCCGGCAAGGGAGATCAGCAGGCATGAGGCTTCCAGAGCTTCAGCTGAAAATAGGGATTGCCACTCCGGATGCATCAATTCAAATACTTCGATATGCTAAACGTTGGTCGAATATGGCTTCTTTGTATACCATGAATCGAGGCCTGCGCGGGGTTTTTCCGGCGGGCAAAAGACCTCTAATCCTTTCGGATTGTATTTCCACAGCGTCTGAGTTACATTTAACGTCCCCCCACATGAGTCCATGGCCACCGAGCGAATTCTAGTCGTTGACGACGAAGAACCGATCCGAGAAATCATCTCTTCCATGTTGAACGTCGCCGGTTATAAGACGCGCCAGGCGGGTTCCGGCATGGAAGCACTTGCCATTCTTCATTCCAGCGGAGAGTTTGAATTGATGCTTTCCGACCTGATGATGGCGGAACTCGATGGAATCGCCCTGCTGGAGCGTTCGAGAGAGAAATATCCCGATATGCCGGTGATCATGGTCACGGCCGTCCACGATATTTCCGTGGCGCTGGCGGCCATCCGCAACGGGGCCTACGATTACCTTCTTAAGCCATTCGAGCGGGAGCAACTTCTGGCGATCGTCCGACGGGCTCTGGAGCATCGTCGCCTGAAGCTGGAAAACCGCGCCTACCAATCGAACCTCGAATCGCTGGTTGCCGCCCGCACCGAGCAGCTTCGCCAGGCGATGACCGACCTGGAGCGCTCCTATGACATCACGCTGGAAGCCCTGGGCGACGCTCTGGACTTGAAAGACGCGGAGACCGAAGGCCACTCCAAGCGCGTCACGGCCTTTACCATCGCCATTGCCCGCGCCATGGGGCTTTCCGGCGAGCGCATTCGCGTGATCGCCCGCGGTGCTTTTCTCCACGATATCGGCAAAATGGCCATTCCCGATGCGATTCTCCGCAAGCCGGGATCGCTCACTCCGGAAGAGACCGCCATCATGCGCGAACACTGCTTCCGCGGCTACCAGATGCTCCGCAAGATTCCCTTCCTCGCCGAGGCATCGGAGATCGTCTACTCCCACCAGGAGCGCTACGACGGCACCGGCTATCCTCGTGGGCTAAAGGCCGAAGAGATTCCAATGGGAGCCAGGATCTTCTCTGTCGCTGACACGCTCGACGCCATTACCTCCGATCGTCCCTACCGCTCGGCCCAGTCGATCGCCGCGGCCCGCGACGAGGTGGCCCGCTTTTCCGGAAGGCAGTTCGATCCGGAAGTGGTGCGGACATTCCTGCAAATGCCCGATTCGATTTGGGAGGATCTGCGCAAGGAAATCAATTCCCAAATCTATCGCTTTACCTATCCCTCAAAGGCCCCTCAGCCGGTGACCGTAAGCCGGTAAGTCTACCCCTTGTATATCATTGATTATGAGACATTTACTGCAATTTTAAGATTGCAAAGATGGGCTCTTTCGGCTCTCCCGCCCTATCGGAAAAGTGGGCATTGATTACCAGTTAAAACGGACGAAATACTCCATTCCACTTGATTTTTGAGAGATTTCAAAATTGGTCCAAAAATCAATGGGAAATCAATGGGAAATGAATTGGATCCCGCGGCCTCCTTGGGGACCCCCTGCCACGTAGCAGGGTCTGCTGAAAGAGAAAATTGGGGGGGGTCACCAGCCGCGCACAGGCTTCCACTGGCCACTGACGCCGTCTGCCGAAACCACATGGTACGCGTCATACATGGCCGCCGTGAGGCAGACGTGGTTCGGAACAATCCTCACGCGCGAGCCCACAGGAAAGCGCGCAACAACTTCCGGGGCCGCTTCGGTCTTTCCGTGCTCCTGTGACAGCACTTTCAGCTTCATCGGCAGAGGACGCAATTCCAAGTCGCAAACGACGCCGAACCCACAATCGGGATCGAGATGGTCCGGGCCAAGATCTTTCGAAAGCGCCAGTGCCCCCGCGTCCAATAGGAGCTTTCCGCGCTCAGGATAGCTGCCGATCACAGTCGCCAACACGGACACCGCAACCTGTGAAAGGCTGCACGAACCGATGCGCGCCTGGAACACATCGTAAAAAACGTAGCAGCCGGGGCGTACTTCATCGGCATCTGTGAACCGCTCCACCAGCGACGCCGTCGGAGTTGAGCCGATGCTGCGCGCCAACTGTTTCGCACCGTGCGCCCTTAGAAAGTCCGCGAAGCGCGTGACCGAAGAGGATTCATCCGCTGCGGCCTTAAGAATTTCTTCGGAATTACGCGCATTATAGGAGTGCCCAGCGTGGGTCAAGAGTCCTTCGAAATGCACCGCTGGAGAATTGGCAAGGGCGAGGCCGAGCTTTTGGCCTTCGTGCGAATCGGGGTCGACTCCGGCCCGATGATAACCGCAATCAACTTTCAGGAAAACATGGAAGACCGTTCCGTGCGTTGTGTGGAACTCTTCGATGGCCCGCAGAGCTTCGAAGCTGTCCAGAAGAAGATTGAGCCGCTTGATTCGACGCGCCAAGGCCGCCGCCTTCGCCAGCTTTGCCGGCGCAATGGGAACCGCATACGTGATGTCGTCAAAACCGTGATCGGCAAAAAACTCCGCCTCCGCCAATGTCGATACAGTAATCGGGCCGCCAGCATCTCCTACTTGCAGCCGGGCGGCCTCCACAGTCTTGTGTGTTTTCACATGAGGACGAAACACCACGCCCGACCGCCTGGCCTTTTCGCGCATGGCATCGCAGTTTTGCCGGACGATGACTGGATCAACGAGGAAGGCGGGAGTGAGGATCTCAGGGCTGTTGAGCGATGGGTGGCTAGTCACGCCCTCTACTATAAGGCAGCACCGCGGCCTCGCCTGTCTCTGCGGAAAAAGAAAACCGAGGCTTGTTGTGCCGACGTTCCAAGCCCGCCGCTGAGATGGAGTTCTAGAAGCGATACAATGCTTACCGGATCAATTCAACGCACGTGGGGGTAAGCAGTGTCCGTTCTGTCCGACGCCGAAGTTCAAAAAGCCCTTCAGTCGCTTCCAGGATGGGAGCGCCGGGGCAGCGCCATCCAGCGGATTTTTCAGTTTTCGGATTTTAAGGCCGCCATGCAGTTTGTGAACAAGATTGCCGATGCGGCGGAAAGCGCCGGTCACCATCCGGATATCGACATCCGCTACAACAAAGTCACGCTGGCGTTGGTCTCGCACGATTCGGGAGGAGTGACGCAACGCGATACCAGCATGGCTGAAAACATCAATCGAGTCGCCGCGCTCTAGATGCTGTTAGAGCGACGCCGCGACGAAGCAACGTCAACGATGAAGCACCAGGCGCTCAGACGGATCAGCGCTCAGCCTTCGAGTACTTCGGAGAGCTGATCCAAAGTTTGCTGGATGTGACCAATCTGACGCTCAACGGCCCGGTGAAATTCTCCCAACGGGTCTTTTGATTGCGCTACGGATTGAGCCACAGACTTTGCCACACCACCAACTCCGCTCATGACTCGCCGTAGATGCTTTCTGCCTCGGTCACTGGCACAAATGAGCCCCAGCCCGCTGATCCCCAAAAGCAGCAGTGGAAATGCCCGATTTCTCATTTTCTCCGCCCCCGGAAAAATTAATTTATACCAATACAGAACGGAAATCATGACCCAAACTCTCGTGAAAATTAAGTTACGTTAGTCATCGGCTCTTCATAAGAAAAAGTTGAGGGCAAGCCATCCGTCACGCCGGTAAAGCGGAGAGATTTGCACTTATTTAAAGAGGAGGGATGAATTACGACAATGGCGTGGAAAGCCAGCGGGTTTCAACCTTGCGTTCCCAGGGCCGGAATGCGGGGACCATGCCAACCCGTGGGGATCGCCTATCGTCGTAGAGTTGAGTTTTTCCCTGACTCAATGGGACTTGCTTTCACCCTCCGGTAGAGCGTGGCCGAACACTTTTCGATAAAGCTCCTGGGTCGTCCTGAGAGATTCCTCCGAAGGCGTCTCGGGAGCCAGAGGACGATGACCGGCAAGCAGCGTGATGAAGCTGAAATCGGTCCCTTTTACCTGGGCGCTGCCATGGCAGCCCATACAGCCACCCATGCCGTATTTTTGACCTTCAAAATAGGTGTTGTAAAAAGGCGGAGCTACGGATGGAGTCGTGGGCGGGCGACTTGGATTGGCGACTTGAAAATCGGTGGGCGGACCGAACTTTGCCGAAGGACCTGCGGCAAAATTCATAAAAAACGCGGTGCTAAAGTTTTGTAGAGCATAATCGGTTTCCACCACCGCGTTCGCCTGATAGTAGGTTGCGGCGTCTCTTCCCTGATAAGTTTGGCCCGGTTGCGTCGTGGCAAATTTGTCGATCGGCACCGTCTGCACATTAATCAATTTGTAGTACCGCCAGGGCGCATCTGCAAGGCCGGCGTGCTGCAGATAACGGTTAATCGCTCCATGCATCGAATTATTGGCATTGACGATTTCGGCGGGGATTCCTCGGTTTCGCGCCACTTGGCAGATTGAAATCGGCGGCACATAAGGGCCTAACTCGGTGTAGTAAAGCAGTTTCCCGTTGACAGACTCGGGGCAAGAACCCTGGCCAGGGGGATTGGTGGATACCATCGGATAGACTGCGGGGTTCGCGTAGGGCCGATTTGAGTCTTTGAACGAGAGAGCAGGGAAGGTCGACGCTCCGTTATTGGCGATGATTACCTCGCCATTTGGGTCTTCCGTTGGCTTGCCCGACCTGTCCACAATATTGTCGGCCTGCTCAAAGGTAGCATAGATGAACGCAGGAGATTTCGGCGTCTTTTGGATGATGTGCAGCCCAACCAGTGCCCAGTCATCTTCGACATAACACTGTCCGCTGCCCCTGGGTTCGTAATAACGCACCCTCGTCCTGTAAAACCGCTTGGGATCCTCCGAGGGGGAGAGGGGCCGGAATGCCGCTTTTACCTCGATGCTGCCAAATGGAAAGCTTACGAATATGGAATTGTCGGCCGGCGGGTCCTTCATGTTGTGGAGGATCTCATTCGTCGTTATTTCTTTCTCGAAGAGCGAAACGCCGCCTGTGTCCCAGCCTCTTCTCTTGATATACGAATATTCCTGCTCATTGACCTTGGCCATAAATCGAATGAGCTTGGGCTCGCTGTTTACGACCTGCGGCTGATAATTGGAAAGTATCCCCGCATACATCTTATTCGAGCCGATCTGGGTGGTTTCATCGAGATTGATCCATGCCGGTTGGGCCGATGGGTGGCCGCTGCAGGGACCGATACCCGATGAATAGCGATACGAGGGAGGTGAATTGAAAGGCTGCGCCTCACCCTGGCCGGGAAATATCTCCACTTTACCGGCAAAGGTATGCCACACCAGGGGTACGTTCGGTGTTCCAAACGACTGCTGGGAAGGCACTCCACGGCGCGGCACCCCACTCCCGCCGAGGTCGGCCGGCCAGTTCAAAGCAATAAACTCTTGCCATGCAAATATGGCCGCGTCTGTAAGAGTGCAGGACCCGGGGCAGTCGGACGGGACCGCCGAACTGATTGAGGTGGTGGCCTCCTGGCCCTTGCTGGGTAGAGCAAAGGGGAGCAAAAGGCACATAACGACAACTGCAGATAGAGCGCTATATTTCCATCTGCTTGTTTTTTGCAAAGGACGTGGCGCCACCGGCGCCCTATGGTTGTCTGGCAGCATGACTCGTCTCCTGGAAAACTATGCACAAAATCCTTGTGCAATCTAAGAGTCGAGCCCACGGACAATTTTCCTTCAGAAATTCTCAAAGAATGGCTGGGCTGCCATGCGCGAGGCCACGTCTTATGCGTAGCCTTTTCTGTAATCGGTATCGAAGATGGCCGGCAAAGAAAGGCTGAGGCTTTGAGGCCGGAAGATATCGCGATCTTTCAGGGTACCAGTAATCTCACGCATTTCTTGTGAGTCATGAACGGCAACAAGCGACAACGGAGGATAAAAGAGCCAAATGGCGCGGAATCCCGAACCAATATATTGATGAACTTGCTACAGGCAAGACGCCAACCAGTTGGTTCTCGGCTTTCTTGGAATCATGATTTGGATACAGCAGAAAAACTTAACGATTTCCCATCTGTGGAGACGACACGAGGTTTCCATGTAAGAGAAACTCTTGGGGTTCCGCGGGGTTACTATTTAACAAGCGCCGAATGGAACACGAGTGAAAATCCGAGCGCTAGGAACAAGCAGGCAGAAAATGTGCACCGGCTACGAGCACCCTTGCAGCTTGTTGGCGCATCTTAGCTTCGGAATAATCTTCAAAAAAATTGATTGAGGTAGAGGAATGAAGACAAGGTGGGTAAACTCCGCTTTCACGCTGGGCCTCACGCTCTCTCTGAGCGCTGCGATGTATGCCCAGGACTCCCCGGAACTGAAGACACGCAGTGCCGGCGACGCTTCCAATCAGCAGCCGACCCAAGCCGCTACCCCACCTGTGAGCACCGCTCCTCCGAACGCCATTCCCGAGGGCACGCGCTTCATCATCAAGCTAAAAGACACACTCGACACCAGCAAAATGGAGCAGGGCAAGCGCTTCAAGGCAGAGCTTCGCGAAGACCTGATTGCGCCCAGCGGCGAATTGTTCCCGAAGGGACGCTCCGTAAAAGGACACATAGGCAGCTTCGAGCGGGGCTACACCGGAGCAAGGCTCCTGCTCGTGATGGATGAGATCGAGGGCCGCAAAGGATGGGCTCCGCTCGTGGCCACCGTAACCGGGGTGCCCGGAGACCGCTCGATCAAATCCGCCGACAACGAAGGCGAGCTTTCGCGTAAAGGCCCCGACAAAAAGCGGGCCATCGAGAACGCGGCGATTGGCGCTGGTATCGGCGCGGTTGCCGGAGCAGCCGCCGGCGGAGGCAAAGGCGCAGCCATCGGAGCGATTGCAGGCGCTGGGCTAGGAACAGGCGCAGGATTGCTCATCAAAGGCCAGGATCTCAAGTTGGCAAAAGACACACAATTGGAAGTACGCCTTGACCGCGATCTGGTGGTACCTACTCACTAGAGAGCGGTCAGCAGTCAGTAGTCAGCAAAAACCAAGTGCACCATGGACAAGCACTCGGCACTCAGCCCTCAGCCCTCAGCAATCAGTAAGAGGTCCATTTCAACAACCCAAGAGCATTCAGATAGGAGCACAATAAAATAAGGGATTCGCGACCAGGTAGTGGCTAACCCTTGATTGGAAATAAGGAGAAGCTCTCAGTCACAAAATACTGGCCGTTGGACTTCCTTTGTGATGGAATAGCTCGATTCCAAATCGGCTATGCCCCAAAGGAGAGACCCCAATGAAAAGGGCCCCATCGGCATTGCTCACGAAAGCATTCTCACAGCCCATCTTCTTGTTTCCGTTGTTCCTGTTGTTTCTGTGCTCAAGCCTTTTCTGCCTATTTCCACCCATTGCTCCAGCGCAAGATACCTTCGCTGGAGTATGGCGTTCCGGCAACGACCCCTACTATTTGTGGGCGGGCGTGGACTGGGACAGCTTTAACGCCAAGTGGCAGGAGTTATCCAAACAGAACTTGCGGCTCACCGACGTTGAGACTTGGGGAGACGGCGCTCAACGCAAATATACCGGGGTATGGCGAGCGGGCAGCGACGCACATCATCTATGGGCCGGCGTCGACTGGAACAGCTTCAACGCCAAGTGGCAGGAGCTTTCGAAGCAGAACCTCAGACTCACTGTGGTGCGAACGTACGTCGACAACGGCCAAAGAAAGTACCTGGGCGTTTGGCGCGAAGGCAATGATGCCCACTATCTGTGGGCCGGCGTCGATTGGAACAACTTCAATGCCAAGTGGCAAGAGTTGAGCAAGCAGGGCCTGCGGCTAGTGGACGTAGACACTTATATGGACGGCAACACGCGCAAGTACGTTGGCGCGTGGCGAGCAGGCAACGATGCCCACTTTCTGTGGGCCGGAGTGGACTGGAACAACTTTAACGCCAAGTGGAAGGAACTGGCCAAGCAGAACCTGAGGCTTACGGTATTGCGGACCTATCTCGACGGCAACGAGCGCCATTATCTTGGTGTGTGGCGGGAAGGCAAGGATGACTACTATCTATGGGCGGGCGTCGATTGGGAAAACTTCCGCTCCAAGTGGACTGAACTGGGCGGAAAGGGCCTACGCCTCATCACAATGGCGACCTATCCCGGCTGCGGCGACGATTGCGCCAACCAGGTGATCGCCGCGAGCCGGTACGATTATCTAATCAGCGGAGACAGCACGTGGTACCACTGGCCTGTTACTCCCGATACATCCGGCGGCGACCACAGCATACGGCTTTCGGCTCTTGCCATTGCCGATGCACCCTTTACGCTTCCCTTCTCCGATACAGGAGTATCCCTGTTTCAAGGCTGGCGCTACACCAACGGTAACTGGCACCATGCGGCGGACTACGCCATCGATTTGAAAAAGACGTTCCAGGTTCGCGCAGCCGCAGCGGGCAAGGTGATCTTCACCGGATGGGACGCATGGTCCGGCAATACGGTCGTCGTAAGCCATGATGCCGGCGGCGTGCAGGACGCATACCGCACTATCTATATGCACATGCGCAACGGACCTGCGCACGATTGCTCCAGCGCATGGAGCCAGACTATTCCATATCTGGATTCGCGCTCCGATCTTTCCTCGCAAGAAGCGGCATTCAAAGGCCATCTCAATGCAAGCGGGTGTCCCCAGGCCGCAGGCAACCGTAACCCCACAGCGGCCAATTGGGGAACCAATACCGAGACCATCGCGGTAAAGGTGGGCCAACAGGTCGCAGCCGGGCAGGCTCTCGGGTGGGCAGGGGACACCGGGCCAGGCGGCAACGGACATAACGATGCCGAGACCAACGTCCATTTACATATCTTCTTTACACATCGCGACCCAACAGACAATCAGTTCTACTTTTTCGATCCCTATGGAATCTTCGCAGAGCAGAAATGCTATCCGGCGAAGATTACCGATGCGATCGGCGGGGTGTGCGCGCGCTATCCCAATGCATGGAAGGGCGGCAGGCCGCAATATCCTTAGAAGGCAAGTTCAGGATGGGCCGAGGCTTTCAGTTTGAACTGCTTCCGCTTCTCCGATGCGCTACACTCGACAAAAACAAATATGACAACGCTAACCAACAGCGAGCAAATCTTGTTGATGTTGCAAGATGATGGAGATATCTGCGAACTCCTGGAAGACATCCACTATTCATTTGGTGTGGAATTCACCGTCCCTGAACTGACCGGTATCGAAACCGTTGGAGAGCTTTTCGACCTAATTGTATCCAAACAGCAGAAACCGATGGCCGATGGATGCCTCAGCAGGACCGCCTTTTACAGGCTGCGAGCCACTCTTAGAGAATCCTTCGGCCTCAAACGCAGTGAGGTTCGGCCACAAACCTCTCTTGCGGGGCTGATGCCACCGCGAACTCGCAGAGCCCAGTGGGAGCAGTTCTCCCAAGAATTGCGGCTGAAGATTCCAGAACTGCAATATCCGGGCTGGTTCCGGGCGATGTTGGCCATCGCATTCCTGGGAGGCGTGGGCAGCCTCATCAGGATTGACACGCCGCTCATACTACTTTGGATCGTATTCTGGATAGTTGCCGTACCGCCGATGATAGCTCCGTACAAAGATGCTCTAGCTGTATGCACCGTTGGCGACTTAGCGCGCTATCTGGCGATTCACGAGCACGCTTCCCTGGTGGACGAGCGGGGCGGATGGAACCGGAGGGATGCTTTGAACGCGTTTCGACACCTTATTTCCGAGCATACAAGCATTCCGGTTGGGAAGATCGTCCCTGACATGCGTTTTCCGAAGGATTTAGGTTATTAGGGTCTTCAAGCAAATGAGCGACTGAAGAGGTTACTTCTTGTCACATGGAGGCTTGTGAGCTTTCAGTTTGGTGCAGATCATGTTAGTTCAGATCATGTTAGTTCAGGTCATGCTGGTGCAGATCTGGTTGGTTGCGTCTTCGCGCCATATCTGTCCAAGGCCTTTTAAGGTAGCCTTCGGATTTAGGAAGCCTATCGCCCATTCAGTTCCGCCACGCATGCTACTTCGTAATTTGGTATTGGTGGATCGTACATGCGACAGTGTGACAAAAAAAGTTTTTAGAAATGCTTGGATATCCGAAGTCTTGTTCCGATCGACAACTTCTCTTAAAGATGCCTTGCTTGCCATGCGAGAGACGCTATAAGAAATCTCTATCCCGCGCATAAAAATTTGTTAGAGGCGCGGAATTTGCGCCCAATTCTGCCCGTCTGCTAACCTGAAACCGTACACAGCGCGGAAACGGTCTTCCTTTATTAACGCCTTTCTACATCGCATTTCCAGGTAAATTTTTTGGAGGGTTTTACTTCAATGGCTATCAAAGTCGGCATCAATGGGTTTGGACGGATCGGGCGCAACGTGCTGCGCACGGCGATCTCGGATCCCAATATCGAATTCGTGGCGGTGAACGACCTTACGAGTCCCGCCACCCTGGCCCACCTTTTAAAGTACGACTCGATTCTCGGCAACCTGAAACACAATATTCAAGCAAAAGACAACGTGATCCACATTGACGGAAAGACCCTCCATGTTTTTTCCGAGAAAGATCCCGCGGCAATCAACTGGGAATCGGTCGGAGCGCAGGTGGTCATTGAATCCACCGGCAAATTCACAGAGGCAGCCCAGGCGAAGAAGCACTTACGCGGGCCGGTGAAGAAGGTGATTATCTCGGCTCCGGCAAAAGACGAAGACATCACGATCGTGCTGGGTGTGAACGAAGGCAAGTATGATGCCGGGAAGCATCACATTCTCTCGAACGCATCGTGCACCACCAACTGCCTGGCCCCCGTAGCCAAGGTGCTCCACGACACCTTCACCATCAAAAGCGGCACCATGACCACGATTCACTCCTACACCAACGATCAGGTCATCCTGGATTTCCCGCACAAAGACCTGCGACGGGCGAGGGCCGCCGCACTCTCCATGATTCCGACCTCCACCGGCGCAGCCAAGGCGCTGCACCTGGTAATTCCCGACCTCAAAGGCAAGCTGGATGGATTCGCCATGCGCGTTCCCACGCCCAATGTTTCGGTGGTCGACCTGGTGGCATTTGTGGAGAAGAGCACCACAGTAGAAGAAGTGAACAAGGCATTGGCGGCGGCGGCTTCAGGGCCGATGAAGGGCATCCTGGGCTTTGAGACGGAAGAATTGGTGTCAAGCGATTTTCGCGGAGACGACAGGTCCTCGGTCGTCGATTCACAACTGACCCGCGTGGTCGCCGGAAACTGCATCAAGGTAATTGCGTGGTATGACAACGAGTGGGGATACTCGTGCCGCGTTCGCGACCTGATTCACTACCTAGGCAAGAAGGGCCTGTAGGCACGGGGCGCAAACAAATCATGGCAAAGCTCTCGATTCAGGATTTACACCTTGATGGCCACCGCGTGTTCATGCGGGTGGATTTCAATGTGCCATTAACAGAAGATGGCCGCGTCTCCGACGATACTCGCATCCGGGAGACGCTGCCCACCATTGAGTACGCACTGAAAAAGGGCGCCCGGCTGATTCTGGCCTCGCATCTTGGACGCCCGAAAGGCAAACCCAACCCGAAAATGAGCCTAAAGCCCGTCGCCGAGCGGCTGCGCATCCTGCTCGACGAGCAGCTTGGACGAAGCTGCAATGTGGGCTTCTCGCCCGACTGCATCGGCATGGGCGCCGAAGAGATGGCGACTAAACTGGAAAAATCCCAAACGCTACTGCTGGAGAACCTGCGTTTTCATGCGGAAGAAGAGCAGAACGATGAACAGTTCTCCAAGCAACTGGCGGCTCTCGCCGATCTCTATGTAAACGATGCTTTTGGCTCGGCGCATCGCGCACACTCTTCGACCGCGGGAATTACGCACTTTATCGGCAAGTCGGCGGCTGGACTGCTAATGCAAAAAGAGCTCGATTATCTGGGGCGCGCCACGACCAACCCGGAGAAGCCCTTCGTGGCGATCATCGGCGGAGCAAAAGTCTCCGACAAGATCGACGTGATTCGCAATCTCCTGCACAAGGTCGACGCCCTACTGATCGGCGGTGCGATGGCGTACACCTTCCTAAAAGCGCAAGGCAAGCAGGTGGGAAAATCACTGGTGGAAGACGACAAGCTCGAACTGGCCAAAGAGCTTCTCCATGAGGCCAAGAGCAAGAATGTGCACCTGCTGCTGCCTCTGGATCATGTGGTTGCGCCGAAGATCGATGCCGATGCAAAGACCACCATCGTGCTTGATGCGGAAGGAATTCCGGCAGAGCAGATGGGCTTGGACATCGGGCCGGAGACTGTGGCCGCATTCTCCAGCGAAATAGACAGGGCGAAAACCATTGTATGGAATGGACCGATGGGGGTCTTTGAGGTCGCTCCCTTTGCCAAGGGCACGATGAAGATTGCGGAGGCAGTCGCCGCAAATAGTGAAGCTACATCGATTGTTGGCGGCGGAGACTCAGTGGCAGCCGTCCATCAAGCCGGTGTTGCCGACAAAATCACGCATATCTCTACCGGCGGCGGCGCTTCGCTCGAATTCCTGGAAGGAAAGCAACTTCCCGGCGTAGAAGCCCTCACGGATAAATAGACCATCATGGAACCCGGTCAACGGTATCGCATCGGCCAGCAGGGCGCGGGTCTGCTGGAGTTTATCTTGGGCGATATCACCAACGAAACCACGGACGCCATCGTCAACGCCGCCAACTCGAGCTTGCTGGGAGGCGGCGGTGTGGATGGCGCTATTCATCGTGCGGCCGGGCCTGCGCTTCTGGCCGAGTGCCGGGAGATACGCGCGCAGCGCGGGCCGCTGCCTTCTGGCCAAGCAGTCAGCACGAGCGGCGCGAATCTGCGCGCCAAGTATGTCATCCACACGGTAGGCCCTATCTGGAACGGCGGGGCGAGCAACGAACCAGCGCTGCTGGAAAGCTGCTATATAGAATCACTGCGTGTGGCTCAAGAGCTAGGGTGTGCGAGCGTAAGCTTCCCATCCGTTTCTACGGGCGCTTACGGGTATCCGGTGCACGAGGCCGCCGAGATTGCCGTACCGGCAGTCGCGAAGATTCTGCATCGGCCCCAATCCGTAACTACCGTGCGCTTTGTGCTCTTCGACGTTCGCACGTTGAATGCATATACGCGCGCCAGGCAAAAATTGTCTCAACTCTTCCCGGACTTTCAAATCAAAGCCGAATCTGCAGTTCCACCGGAACATCCATGAGAACATGCGTGAGACCATGAGAAAAAAACTAATCGCCGCCAATTGGAAGATGCACAAGACCCCGAACGAAGCGCAGCAGTACGTATCTGCCCTTCTTCCCCTGGTTCACGACCACCACCATCGTGAGATCGTCCTCTGTCCTTCTTATGTTTGCATTCCCGCGACCGTTCAGGCGGTGCATGGGAAGAAGATCGGCGTGGGCGGCCAGAACCTTTTTTGGGAGAAGGACGGCGCCTATACAGGAGAGATCTCGGCCCAGATGCTTCACGCCGCTGGATGTAGCCATGTGATCATCGGCCACTCCGAGAGGAGGCAGTACTTCGACGAAACCAACACGAAGGTCCATCAGAAGCTCAAAGCCGCGCTGAAAAGCGGATTGAGCCCCATCGTGTGCGTGGGAGAGGTGCTGGAAGAGCGGGAGTCGGGATTGACAAACGACGTTCTGGAAAAGCAATGCATTATCGCGTTCGGAAGCCTTTCCGCCGCTGAAGTGGCCCCTATGGTGGTAGCTTATGAACCGGTGTGGGCCATTGGAACTGGAAAAACGGCGACCCCGGATATGGCCTCGGAGGCCCACCGTTTCATTCGCGCTCAGGCCGCCAAAGCTTTCGGTGAAGAGGCTGCCAAGAAGCTGCGTATCCTCTACGGTGGCAGCGTAAAGCCGGACAATGCCAAGGCCCTGATGTCGCATGAAGAAATTGATGGAGCGCTGGTCGGAAGTGCAAGCCTCGATGCGGAGTCGTTCGCAAAGATTGTGGGATATTGACTCCAACCCGCGTTGAAGGCATCTAGGTTCAGAACAATCTCGCACAAAATTGATCCGTAACAATTCGCAATTTCAGGCCACTTCCATTGGGAGCTGAGAGATCAGTCTCAATGGAGCGTGGCTTTTGGCGCCGCCAAAAGCCCATTCTCTTTCTGCACTGATTCGATCGGCATCCCCAATTAGCAATAGAAAGGGATTCCTGAATCATGACAGGTCAATTCTTGCGCAAGATCTCCATGAAGCTTTTGGCCTTGGGTGTTCTCTCCACGGGCTTGGCAAGCGTGAATAGGTCAGTGACTGCATCATCCGCCAATGACTGCGGTCCCGGCACTTGCTCGGCTCAGGCATGCCTAGCGAGCTGTCAAGGCTCCCCAGGATGCAGACAAACTTGCATACAAATAGCAAAAGATTGCGTGGAATTCTGCAATGGCGGCTCACGTCAATAGACCCATTTAGCAAGATCAGCCATCGACAATTCAACGATGGCTGACTTTCAAGAAATCCAATGCAGGCCTCGCTTCCGTCCACATTCCCGCACAACCAGATCAGATCCTAAGCAATCTCAGGCAATCTCGGCGGCGCTCCAAGCTGGAGGCAGAGCTTAGGGATATGGTGCTTTTCAGCCATGTTATAACCAGGCGTTGTCCTGATGAGGAGCAAACATTTCTTAACGAATAAGTTTGATAGCAACGGGGTTAGAGAATGCAGGTGGGTGATTCGACTGTTGGTCGATGATCCAATCAAGGGGCTTTGATTGTTTGATTTTTCGAGTTTGGAGCATTGAGTTTGGAGCATTGATCATTGATCATTCACCGTTGGCTCAGATCGCTTGGCAAGAAACTTGGACTTGGAGGGAAGGATCATGAATGTGCGACGGGCAATTTTTATAACAGCAGTTTTATTTCTGATGGCCATTTCCGCGATTGCGCAGGACGCTCCCCAGGAGGCCCCTCCCCCGCAATTCTCTTTTGAGCAGCTCGACAATCTGGTCGCACGAATTGCGCTCTATCCCGATTCGCTGCTCTCCCAGGTTCTCGCGGCCTCAACTTTTTCCGATCAGATTCCGGATGCGGCTCGCTGGGCCGATCAACATCACTATCTGAATGGCCAGGATCTCGCGAACGCCATGCAACAAGACCAGCTTCCCTGGGACCCCAGCGTACAAGCGCTGCTGCCATTTCCTTCCGTGCTCGACATGATGGCCTCCGACATAAACTGGACGTCCAATCTTGGCAACGCATTCCTGTCACAGCAACAAGATGTGATGGATGCGGTCCAGAGGGAGCGGCAAAAAGCCCAGAACTACGGCTATCTACGGAGCAATGCGCAGGTGGTTGTCAGCGGCGGCCCCTACATTACCATTGTTCCGGTTCGTCCCGCGTACGTTGCAGTACCGGTCTACGATCCGGCGGTTGTTTTTTTCGCGCCAGCGCCCGGTTTCGTGGTGGGCGGCGCCGTCCGCTTTGGCTTTTTTGTGGGCGTCGGACCGTTCTTCGGGCCCTGGGGCTGGGGCTACAGCCGGTTTGACTGGGGAGCGCACGCGGTTTTCATCAACAATGCCCGCTGGCAACGGAGTTGGGTCAACCGCCGCGCCTATGTTCATTCCTACCCAGCCGTACGTCGGTATGAGCCCGCCGGACGAACGGTTGAGCACCATGAACTGCGCCCACGCAGCGAAAATGAGAGGTCTGCAGCGCGCGAAGGAAGAGCAAGAGTTGAGGAGCACCACCACGAGCGCCGATAGTGCGGTGTGGGTCACCGCGTGACAGCGTTTTAGTGTGTTGCGATATTCGGCTGGATGCTCTGCGTGCGGCTTTTCTCAATGGGGAAAAGCCGCACTATCTTTCAACACCTGAGCTAGACAATCGGCACTATCCTTTCGAGATCGGCTTTACCCGCGACGTTGCCAAGCAGGGATACGCACGGCAACATAGACGCTCAAACCTACATCGGCGACGAGGCAGGCGATGGCATACCAATCCGGAATATAAGCCGAATTCATGAGATAGTGCCAAGCATCCCAGGCAATTCCGTGTAAGGCGATTCCAACGGCAAGGAGCCAAGGCCAGCGCCGGAAACCCAGAATCGCGAGCGCGCCATAGATGAATAGGCCAAGGATCTCTGCCCACAGCCAGGAATGAGACGCTCCGCCTCCGCCAGCCTCGAACCATCTGCTTATGTAAATGACCGGCATGCCCGCGAGAAAAGCCGTAATTTGCCACTTCTCCATCGATACCGCCCTACGTTGCCCCAAAGCCCTTTCGAACAGCCGTATTACCCAGAGCAGCGCCATCGTCAAAAACGCGAGAAGCACGGCCAAGTGACAAACATCGGTAAACAGGTTCCGCCACGGAGGAATGGTGGAGAGGGTTGCAAGCGCAAGCACGGTGGCAAACGCGAGCGCGCCAAACTCTTTCGATACGGCGAAGACCCGGCCTTCACGTCGTTGAGCTTGATCCTCGATTCCAACTTCCCTATGATTTGCGCGTTTGCTCCCGGCCGGAAGCAGGGCTGGATCGGACAATCTATCGGTTTGCATTCTTCCTCCCTTTGGCAGCGACCTGCTTTACTACTTCGTTCCCTACCGCTTCCTTCTTTACAACTTCGCTCTGTAGAATTCCGTTTCTTACAGCTCCGTTCTTGCTTAAGCTCGCCTTGACTAGGCGCGTTTCTGCACCGTTGGCTTTTCCAACGCCCTCCGGAAACGGCCTCTGGAAGCGCTTGCGATATTCACCCGGCGTGACTCCCAACCGTTTTTGAAAAACGCGCCGAAGAGACTCCTCAGAGCCGAAACCCGACCTCATGGCGACGATCTTCAGTTCATCCCTCGACTCTTCCAGTTCGCGGCGCGCGGACTCCAGCCTGCTCTCAGCGACGTGCGCCGCCGGAGTAACTCCGATTTCTTTGTGGAAGACACGGGCAAAATGCCGAGGGCTCATGTTCAGCCTTGCGGCCAGCACCTCGACCTCCAGATTGGAGGATGGATTTTCTGAGATCCACTTCAAGAGCTTTTGCAATGCCGGCATGCCCGACACTTGAGCCTTCAACGGGATGCTGAACTGCGACTGCCCTCCCGGCCTCTTGAGGTACATCACAAACCAGCGGGCAATCTCCAATGCGACATCGCGCCCGAGGTCTTCTTCCACCAATGCGAGAGCCAAATCCATGCCCGCTGTAACCCCAGCCGATGTATAGATTTGTCCATCGCGAAGGAAGATCGGGTCGGGATCAACCTCAATGCCAGGATAGAGCTTTTTGAGTTGCTCGCACCCAGCCCAATGAGTCGTGGCCCTACGTCCTTCAAGCAGACCCGCTGCCGCAAGCAAGAAGGTCCCTGAACAGACCGAAACAATCCTGCGAGCCTTGGGAGCGGTTTTGCGAACCCATTGAATCAGCCGGTCATCGGCAAGAGCTCTTTCAACTTCTAAAGCGCCAGGTACGACCAAGGTATCCAAAACGGAGGGATTCCAGCGAACCGAGCGCCCGGCTTCAATCCCCAGCCCGTTTGAAGCAGCTACAGGCTTGCCGCTCCGGCTTACGATCTCTGTGGCATAGAAGGGGTTTCGGCCGGGATTGGCATGTCGTAGAAGTTCATTCGCCGCCGAAAATATCTCGAAAGGCCCAATCATGTCGAGCATCTGAACACCCGGATAGACAACGAGTGCCACCAGGCGCGGACCTTTCAAATTGGCTGGATGCGTCATGCATACCAATGTAGAGAAAAGGCAGGCATGTCAGCAATGACATATAGTCCACAATTTCTGCCATAGAACAGGCGCGGTATGAGCGCCGGCTTCCCCAGGTTCGAGCTATTTTGTTATGCCCTTCGCAGAGGCACGGCGGAAAAGATTTTGCGCTTCCATCCGGCGGCAAAGGTCTTCGAAACCGTCTAAGGGACCTTGCCAACGCAATTTCTCGATCTCATTGAAGACCGGCACATCCAGCCGCAAGGTTGCCAGCGTGCGAAACAGCAGAGCATCGTTCCAGGCAGCAAAAAGCGATGCCGCCAGCGAACGCGCTCTGCCAATGGACTTATCCCACGCTTCCCACTCCTTGGGAATACCCTCGAGATGGATATAGTGCGAGAGCGTTGAAGACGCGGCCTTCGGCCCCCATCCGGCGACACCCGGGAAGCCATCGGCGGTATCGCCTACCACGGCCAGATAGTCCGGAATCGATTCCGGTTTCACACCGAATTTGGCGACCACGCCAGCCTCGTCACGCAAGGCGTTCCTCATGCGATCCAGTTGCACAATGCGCGTGCCGGAGACGCATTGGGAAAGATCTTTGTCGGGCGTGCAGATCAGCACTCGCTGCACATCGTCCAACTGCGCGGCCTTATGAGCGGCAGAGGCCAGCGCGTCATCCGCTTCAAACTCGATCATGGGCCAAACGACGACTCCCATCGCGGCCAAGGACTCTTCAAGAATAGGAAATTGCGAAAGCAATTCCGGCGGTACGCCCTCGCCGGTTTTGTATCCGGCGTAGAGATCGTTACGAAACGATTCGACAACGTGATCGGTTGCCACGCCAATGTGGGTTGCGCCGCTTTCAATCATGGAAAGGACGCTACTCAGTACACCTCGGACAGCCCCAATCTCCCGGCCAGCGGCATCGGCGGCCTTCGGCACCGCGAAGAAATGCCGGAAAAGCTCGTACGTTCCATCGACTAAATGAACATCAAAGGCCATCCGCTTGAATTCCTCCCGCTCGGGTCTTAGAGCTGCAACCCGGAGACACAACACCGAGAAGCAACACGAAAGAGCAATACGATCTCAGAACGATATTAATCGAATCAACAGGCGTCATCGCCTCCATCGCCTCCATTGATCCATCGATCCATGTGCTCGTCCTCTATACTCATTTTTATGTATGCGAGCTTACGGAAGTGGGGCTGGCTGGTCATTCTGCTATTCGCGACAGAGCTGAACGGCTATCCGTATACCGAGAATCCTCAGCCTCGGTCTATTCACGTCTTTGTATCTCTGGCAGACAATCAGCACCAAGGAATCGTTCCCGTCCCGGCAAAGCTTGGCAATGGAATGGACCCGGCCCACAACCTCTATTGGGGCGCAGCCGCAGGAGTGAAGACCTTCTTTGCACGCAGCGCCGATTGGAAGCTGCTTAGCTGCGACCGGACCACCAAACCGCCGGTTCTAGAAAGGTGCGTCTTTAAAAATCTAAATTCCGAGGTTTATCTAGTGGCGGACGCTTATCGAGGCGACGAGATACGGCACGCTATTCTTGATTTTCTGGAAGCTGCCGCCGGCGGCGATTCTGAGACGATTCCCGTGACGTCCGGTCCGGCGCCTGTGCGGGCGGGAATTCGCGGCGCGGCGAACCTTGTGGCGTACGTGGGGCATGATGGATTGATGGACTTTTCCGTATCACTCGTGATGGCAGACACGGCCCATCACGAGACGCCCCGCCGGGATGCAATGATCCTGGCGTGCGCCAGCAAGCAATATTTTTCCGGGGTTCTTAAGACCACAGGGGCTTTCCCCCTGCTATGGACTACAAATCTTATGGCCCCTGAGGCTTACACGCTCAAAAGCGCAATCGATGGATGGATCGCCAACGAGGATGGTGGAAAGATTCGGGAACGGGCCGCCCTCGCATACGATCGATATCAGAAATGTGGCCTGCGCGGAGCGCGCCGGTTATTTGCCAGCGGCTGGTAGCATCGCCTCCATCGACTGCGACTGCGAGATTCAAACGCATCGCGCGGAAAGCCACGCCGAAGCAGAGTACCCTAAAACCAGTCCATTTAAGACGAGCCTATGATCCCTGCTCGATATCCCAACCATCTTTTTTCATCTCGGTACGGAGCCATCTCTCCAAGCCAAGCCGGAGTCCCGCAGGAACATCCGCAAACTGGATTCCATATTGCCCTTCTTTGTTGCTCCAGGCGACACGACCGGTAATCTCGGCTTCCTTTTGGCCCGGGAATGCCAGATGAATCGATACAGCCGCTCCTGAGGTGAGCATGCGATCACTCTTAATCCCCGCTCCTCCCAGGCTGACGTTGAGTAGAGTCCCGCGAAACTCCTCGTTCGCATACTTGATCCGGACAGCAAGCTGCACGTGGGCCCGATAAAACTGCTGCTGGCCGCGGCTGAGGGTGGCGGCACCGCCCTCGCGGTACATCTTAAGCTTGCGAATCAACGTGCGGCGGGAAATGCCCAGCGCCCTGGCCGCCTCACCCTGATTGCCCCGGCTTTTTTCCAAGGCCCGAAAAATGGTCTGCCGCTCCACATGGTCGAGATTTCCCATAAGAGGAACGGGCTGCTCACTCTGAGGGATCGTCTCGGGAAGGCACAGATGGGCCGCAGTCATTTCGAACGCGCCATCCTTTGCCGGCGCTTGCAGCACCGAGCGGAAGATCACGTTCCGCATCTCGCGCACATTGCCGGGCCATCCGTAGCTGAGAAGAGCATCGACCGCATCTTCGGAAAAGCCGGCATTCGGGTAGTGCTCGCGCAGGATATGCTCGGCTATACCGAGCACGTCTTCCGGGCGCTCGCGCAGGGGAGGAATCTCAATGCGGAACTGTGTCAAACGGTGATACAGGTCTTCGCGAAATTCCCCGTCTCTTACACACTTCTCCAACTCCCGATTGGTGGCGGCGACAATCCGCACGTCGACACAGACCTTGCGGCTCCCTCCGAGACGGTAATAAGGTACGCCGTCCAACACGCGCAGCAACTTGGCTTGCACCTTAAGGTCAAGATCTCCAATCTCATCGAGAAAAAGGGTCCCTTGGTGGGCCAGTTCAAAGAACCCGGGCTTCACGGCATCGGCCCCGCTGAACGCACCTTTTTCGTAGCCAAATAGCTCACTCTCAACAAGGTGCTCGGGTATGGCCGCACAGTTCACATCTACCCATGGATGGTTGCTACGCAAGGAATGGATATGGATGGTGCGCGCGATCATCTCTTTGCCGGTGCCGGTTTCGCCGCTGATGAGCACTGCCGAAGGGTAACGAGCCACCCTTTCGGCAAGCTTCATCACACGCTTCAGCGATTCACTACGAACAATCAGATTGCCGGCATCGAATGTTGCCTGGCCGCTGATGTAGGACTTCTCTCCTGAAGAAACATGCAGAGAGCCCGCGGGAACATGATAGTGTCCGGCGCCCAGGCTCGCCGGAGACAAGGAAGCAATGTGGTTCGGCTCCCGGAGGAATTCCGGCATCCATGCTTGCGAGTTTCCCGGCCGATGGAACGAATACCGCCACGGTGGCTGATTCTTGCTTCGATAGATGGGCATATCAGCTTCCCCAAACGGCCGAGGCATAACAAACGCTGCTTAGAGCCAAAGCGGCTAATGCGGCAAGGACAAAGACGGCAATTTTCAATGTGGTCTTCACCAGAGATTTCCTTTTCTTGATGGATCGTCGGTTATCGACGATCTGTCATTCGATCCACGATCATTGAGCTTTGGTCATTGGCCGTTCGTCGTTGATCGTTGGTCGTTCATCGTTGGTGGATCGTAGATTGGGATCGGGGGGATTGTCTTTCAGGTTTCGATCTCTTCTTCGTTCGTTGATTAGCGATTGAATCTGCCGCTGCTGTCTCCGCTACCGGCAACTTCCTCGGAATAGTCGTTCGAGCCCTGGCCCCAAATAATGCTGTCCGCTTGAGAATTCCCGCTTCCCCAGATGATGCTGTCCCCTGCCGGGTTTCCACTCCCCCAAATGATCGAACTACCCCAGATCGCAGAGCTTCTGTCAATCTGGCTGCCCCACACGATGGACGCGGGAAAATCTCCAGTGCTGCCCCAAATGATCGAGTTATCCCAAATCGGCGCCGGTCCAAAAAGGAGGGTTACCAGGTTCTGGAGCCCAGTAGGGGGCACCCCAAGTTGAGGATTGGAAGTAAGGACTACTGCATGGTCGGAGAGACGCCGGGCAAAAGGAGAAGCGGCCCTGGCATGAGCGACCGTCGTGGAAGCAAGAGCCGCCGGAATATTGAGGAGACCCGCGCCGGTGGCGAAGATGTCCTGTTGCTCATACCGGTAGTCGCCTTCGTCCGGGTCATACCAGTAATAGCCGGGGCTCAGCTTCTTGAAGGCGGTCTTCATCATCCTGGCCTTCACCGTATCGGGGGAGATTGCCGGGCTCTTCTGCAACATCAGCGCTGCTGCACCGGAGACGACGGGCGCCGCCATACTCGTGCCGCTCAAGGTAAAGTAACTATAAGCACCGCTGGTCTGTGACATATCCTGATCCTGCGGATACTCCATGGCCAAGGTGCTACCAGGATCCATTAAAGAGACGATCTTGTTTCCAGGCGCTACGAGGTCCGGCTTCACAATCTGATCTATCGGCGTTGGGCCCTTCGAGCTATAGGTGGCTATTCGGTCATCGGCGGGCGTGTCCGTATCGAGGGTATTGCTTGCACCAACGGTAATCACGTTGGGATCGTTTCCGGGAGAATTAATGGTACCGTATCCATTTGTCTTCAATGCATCGTTTCGGCCGTTATTGCCCGCTGAAACCACAACCACGATGCCGGCCTGATACGCCGCTTCTACTGCCCGGTCCAGCGGATCGAACAGGTAGCTCTCGGAAACAGGCCGTCCCAGCGACAAATTGATGACCTTGATGTTGTAGCGATCCTTGAGCGCAATAGCGCGCGCAATGGCGTTAATCACCGAGGAATCGCTTCCACTGCCATCCTTACTCAATGCCTTCAGGTTTACGATGTGAACGTCGGCAGCTACGCCGGTTACAGCATTGTGGCCGTCATATCGAGACGAGAAACCATTTCCGGCGATGATGCCCGCAACGTGCGTGCCGTGCCCGTACAGATCCTGCGGACCTTCCCCGCTCACAAAACTTTCGTTGTAGACGACCCGCGATTGTCCATTCGATGCGCGCAAATCCGGATGGCTGCTGATTCCGCTATCTATCACTGCGACTGAGATTCCGGCACCGGTCCATCCATTGGCCCTGGCGATGTCGGCGCCAACGGTTTGGATAAAGCGATCGGATGCATTCAGGTGAATCGTGCGATTCAGAGTGACATAAGCCACATTGGGATCGCCCGCAACCTGGGCTATCGAACTCGCCGGCAAGAGGTAGTGGGCTCCATTGATGACCTGAAGGTTGCCCAAAAGGACGCCACCAAGATTCGCAATCAAACCCAGAAGGCTCCCGATGAGGGTCTGCTGGTTGTATTGAACTATTACTTCCACAGGCTGATCTTTATCGGCGTGCAAGAGCATCGTCTGCAGATCTGGAGAGATCTTTTGCTGGCCGGTCTGGGCCTGTACCGAGCCAATCAAGAAAATCATCGCCAAGGTCAATCGGGCGATGGAGGAATATCGATTTGAACTCACCGAAATGAGCCTTGCGCTTGCTTTGTTCATGGGTCCCTTCTCCTAGTTGCTGCACATCTACAGCCGCTTACTGCGCGGCGCGTGCGCCGTTTGTTGGCGCGTTGTATTTGCTTAAGCAGATTGACTGCCAAGCAGGGATCGCAAAGAAGCAATTGGTTTCGCACGGTTTAGATCTCTGTGAATACGTATGTAACGCTGCGACAAGTTGTCGTTAGTTTTCTCTAACAAATAGCGCACCTCATTGGCACCATTGCGTTTTTCAGGGAAAGAGTTTCGCGGGGGAGGTCTGAACTAACGGGCGCCAAATTGTCACACCCTTAGGTACACGTTTCCCGGGCCATGGTTGCCCGCAGCTATCTAAAAAGAAAGATGTGGATGCTTTCTTAAGTCGGTCCCGACGGGAGCCGATATCTTTTGTGCGAAACCAGTGATGCGAAACCAGCGGCACGAAGCCAACGCGCGGTTTTGACGCTGTGTACGGGAAACGGCCAGTGTTATGTCTCCAAGAGCGCGGTTGTTCTACTCTCTCGTTTGTTGTGCCGGATTGATCTGTCTCGTCTACGGCATTGCTTCTCTCACGGTCGACAATTTACCGAAGTTCGCCTGCTTCCTGTTTTTCTCACTCGTCGCTTCGCGCCTAAAGGTCAATCTACCCGAGATTAACGGCACAGTTTCCGTCAACTTCCTATTCATTCTCATCGGGATCGTAGATCTCAATTTCGGTCAAACGCTCGTGCTCGGATGCGCCTCCGTGATCATGCAGAGTTTTTTCGGCCGCAACCGCTGGCCCAAGTTCGAGCAGCTGCTTTTCAACGTATGCAGCACCGCCTTTGCCGTATGGATTGCTTACTTCAGCTTCCATGCGTTGCGGTCGGGCATGAAGGTTAACTCTTCCCTGTGGCTGATGATTGCAGCCTGCGTTTATTTTCTTTTCAATTCGCTTCCGGTGGCCGCCATCATCTCGCTCACAGAGCGGAAGGCCCTAGCCACGGTGTGGACGAACTGCTATTTCTGGTCGTTTCCCTATTACCTGATAGGGGCTGCGATTGCCGCAATGGTAAGTTGGGTTGACCAAAGGATGAACTGGGAGACATCGCTCTTCGCTTTTCCCGCGATGTTCGTGATCTACCGCTCCTACCGGCTCTACTTGAGCAAACTTGAAAACGAAAAGCAGCATGTAGAGGAGATGGCGGGGTTGCACCTGCGCACCATCGAGGCCCTGGCGCTGGCGATTGAAGCGAAGGATAAAACCACGCACGACCACCTTCGCAGGGTGCGCGTTTACGCCATCGAGATCGCCAAACTATTGAATTTGCCCAGCGATCAACTCGAGGCTCTACGCGCAGCCTCCCTTTTGCACGATATCGGAAAACTTGCGGTGCCGGAACATATTCTCTCGAAACCGGGGCGGCTCACGCGAGAGGAATTCGAGAAAGTAAAGATCCATCCCATTGTCGGCGCGGAGATTCTTGAGCGCGTCGAATTTCCCTATCCCGTCGTACCTATTGTGCGATCCCACCACGAGAAATGGGACGGCTCCGGCTATCCGGACGGCCTGAAGGCCGAGGAGATTCCCATGGGAGCGCGCATCCTTTCTGCCGTGGATTGTTTTGACGCACTGGCGTCAAACCGGCAGTATCGCAGCGCACTGCCTTTGGACGAGGTCATCAAGAACATCTCAGAAGAAGCGGGTAAATCCTTCGATCCTCGAATCGTCCACCTGCTTGAAAAGCACTACATCGAGTTGGAAAAAATGGTGCATGCGCAGGGCGAGATCCTCGACCACAAAAAACTCTCTACAGGGTTGAAGGTCGAACGGGGTCTTGCGCCAGCCGCAGGCCTGGAAATCAGCAGAGCCACGGAGTCCACGAACGATGCGACGTTCCTCTCATCCATTGCCGCCGCCCGCGAAGAAGCCCAAACACTGTTTGAGCTCAGCCACGACCTGGGCAATTCACTCAGCCTGGATGAAACATTCTCGGTCTTATGCGTGCGCCTCAAGCGGCTTGTTCCGTGCGATATGATGGCCGCTTATATTCTGCGCGGCAATGAGCTGGTGCCGGAATATGTGAACGGAGAAAATCTTTCGCTCTTTTCGTCTCTGAGCATGGCGATGGGCCAAGGGCTCTCCGGCTGGGTGGCGCAAAACAGGCGCAGCATCGTAAACGGCAATCCCGCACAAGAGCCTTGGTATGTGGACAACATTCAGAGATCCCGCACCTTGCGCTCGGCCATTTCCGTTCCGCTGGAAGGTCTGCAGGGAGTCACGGGGGTGCTTACGCTTTATCATGCCGACCGCGACGTATTCTCGGGCGACCACTTACGCATCCTGATGGCCATCAGTTCCAAGGTGGCGCTGTCCGTTGAAAACGCGCTGGCCTTCCGGCAGGCGGAAAATTCCGCAACCACCGACTATCTCACCGGCTTGCCCAATTCGCGTTCGCTCTTCCTATATCTGGAACGCGAACTGGCGCAATGCCGGCGACACGGCGAATCTCTCACAGTCATGGTTTGCGACCTGAATGGGTTCAAGCAGATCAACGACCGCTTTGGACACCTGGAAGGCAATCGGGTGCTGCGCCTGTTTGCCACAAGTCTCCAGGCCTCTTGCAGGGAGAACGACTGCGTGGCTCGCATTGGAGGAGACGAATTTGTGGTGGTGGCGCACGGCTTAGCCCTGACCGCCGCTGCCGCGCGCGGCGTTCTTTTAAGCGAGATAGCCACTGCCGCGGGACGCGAGGTCTGCGGAGAAGATTTACTCTCGCTGAGTGTGGGCTGTGCGGTCTATCCCGCCGACGGAACCGATACCGAAACATTGCTGGCGGAGGCGGACCGCCGCATGTATAGCGAAAAGCGCCTGCATCACAGCCGTGGCAAGGTTCTTACGATGACGGCCGGACAACACGGCCAGGGCCGGGCGGCTAGGTGAGAACACAAGCAACCCATTCAATCCACACAGGTTTTCCAGTCAAGCCCAGCATTCCCTCGCAGGCAATTCCGCATCTACGTTGATTGGAGCAGTAACTGGCTGCCCCTAGAAGGAGCAGTATGACCGTAACACTCAACGATGAAGAAGAAGATGTGCTGCGAGAGATCATTGAGGCGTGCCGAAGAGAGTTGCTGTGGGAGATTTCGCGGACCAGCCACCATGAATTCAAAGAGGGCCTCAAACACAAGGAACTGCTGCTTGAAGCAGTGCTGAACAAGATGGGAGCCTTAGGTCAGCGCATCCCCGCAATACGGGAAATGCATTGAGACTGTTCTTCTTCGGTTCGGGCTCGATAGCCATTAAAAACCTGTCCCATATAAGGTGAGAGCCGGGTTTTCTTCGGGCGATAACGACCCGACCCTAGAACGGCGTTCTTGGAAGCGGGCGCGACGGCGGCGGTGAGATGGGTTTTGTAGGTGTGCCCTCTCTCATTTTGTCTTTAATTCTTCTTGCAAGCTTCTCTACTTCATCCATTTTTTTTGCCTGCTCCAGCCAGGAGTCTTTCTCTGAGGTGCTTGCGGCAAACTCCTGCACTTCGCCTGCAAGCTGCACGAGCTTCTCACTGGCCTCTCGTATTTCTTTTTGGCGCAGCTTGTTGAGCTCTTTCATCCGCCGCTCTTCCATGTCGTGCTCCAGATCCGAGGTGCTGCGTACAGCGCCTTTTTGCGGCAGGGCCGACACCGTAAGGCCTGTCGGAAACTTCGGCGCGGCGATACAGCAGAACATGGCTCCCATCAAAATATTGCGACTCAACAAGATTGCACCTCATACCCAACGGCCATTTGTAGCGACGCGCACCTAACACACTAGCGAGGGCTTGGCACCGGCGGCGGCGCAGGCTGCGGTCCCCGGCTGGCCCCTTCTTTCATCTTTTCCTTGACCCGCTTCGCAAGCTTTTCCAACTCTTCCGCCTTCCGAATCACCTCAAGAGAAAGAGTGTTTTCATCCGTCTTGTCCACCGCCTGCTTCAGTTCGGTGGCCAACTGAAATAGCCTTTGTGTATCGCCCTTGATCTCTTCGTCCCGTTTCCGGTTCGCTTCCCTAACGCTCTTTTCCTCAAGTTCGCGATCCACTTTGGGATTGGAGGGAATTTTATAGTCCTGCGAACTAACGGCAAGAACACTTACCTCAAGCCTGGCTGCGAGAGCGGCAAAGGCGACCAACGCTGCAGACACGATCGCGGTTTTTCGATACACGGTGTCCTCGGGGCTTCAATGATTTGTCCGATTATAAACACTTCTCGATGGTCGGATATAATCCCGCAAGAGCGCATGAATCCAAACATTCAGAACCTCTGGCAAGATTGGCGCCAGGACCTCAACTGGTGGCTGCGCCACGGTGCGCCAAAGCTCATTTCCAGCCTGATCCTTGCGGTCATCTTCATCTGGCTGCTTCGGATCATTACGCGAAAGCTGATCGAGTTCAGCGAGAAAAGCTCCGCCAAGGGCACGATGCGCGCCCAGCAGGTGCGCACCATCGCGGGAATGGTGCAAAGCGTCGGAATCTTTGCCGTCCTCTTCCTGACGGGCTTGCAGATTCTGCCGCTGTTCGGCATTGATATTGGACCGCTGCTGGCTAGCGCCGGCATTGTGGGAGTCGCTGTCGGCTTCGGCGCGCAAACCGTTGTCAAGGATCTGATCAATGGATTCTTCATCGTTGTGGAGAGCCAGTTTGAAGTGGGAGATACCGTCAGGATCGCCGGAGTCAAGGGAGTTGTGGAAGAGATTACGATGCGCCGCACGATCTTGCGGGATGACGATGGGACCGTCCATATCGTGCCGAACAGCGACATCCGCCTCGTCAGCAATCTCACGAGGGACTGGTCAAAAATAGCGCTGCAAATCTCGGTGGACTATCGCGAAGACACCGACCGGGTGATCCAGTTGCTCCGAGAGGTATCCCATCAGTTCTCCCAAGATCCCGCATATCAGACAGACATGCTTGGCGAACCCGAGGTGCCCGGCATCGATAAAGTCACGGGCTATCAGGTGGACTACCTTGTGCTGATCAAAGCAAGGCCCGGCAAGCAATACGGAATCGCCCGCGAGCTGCGCCGCCAGATTAAAGCATGCCTGGACAAGAACAATATTCAAGCCGGCGTGCCATTGCCGCCGGCCCCCATCCAATCATAAAACGGAGGAGCGTCCATGGATCTTGGGCTTAAAGGTCGAGGAGTCATTGTTGCCGGAGGCAGCCAGGGCATTGGGCGGGCCACGGCGGAACAATTTGCCCGCGAAGGCGCACAAGTGGCGCTATGTGCACGCACCGAAGAGCCACTGCGCGAAGCGGCGGAGCAAATCAGCAAAGAGACGGGGGCTGAGGTTTACGCGGAGCCCGTCGACGTGACGGATGCCTCGGCGGTCCAGCACTTTGTGGAGCAGGTCACCAAGAGATTCGGCCGCGTAGACGTGTGTGTTCCCAATGCGGCAGGTCCCGCGGCCAAGAACTTCCTCTCGATCTCGACCGATGAATGGCGCAAAGCGATGGAGATGAACTTTCTCAGCGTCGTCCACCTTGCCAAAGCCGTGATTCCCTTCATGCAGAGAAGGCGATGGGGCAGGATCATCACGATTACGTCGGTAGCGGTCAAGCAGCCGATCGCCGAACTTATCATGTCTAACTCGGTACGAGCAGGTGTTGTCGGCTTGGTCAAGAGCCTTTCCAACGAATTTGGAAAGGATGGAATCCTGGTCAACAACGTAGCTCCGGGCTTTACCGCCACAGACCGCCTCAAAGAACTGGCGCAAGTTCGCGCTCTGGCCGCCGGAACCTCTGTAGAGGAAATATACGGTAAATGGGCAGCTGAGATCCCCGTCAAGCGCGTTGCCGAACCCCGTGAAGTGGCGGATGTGATTGTGTGGCTGGCTTCGGAACGAGCTTCTTACGTTACCGGCCAAACAGTGCTGGCCGATGGTGGAACCTACCAGGGCTTGTGAAGCAAGGAAAGAGCGAGCTAAACATCTAACTCAACCCCGGCAAGCATCTTATTTACTTAGAATGCTCTATCTGGCCGTTATCGTCTCCACGTGCGGCTTGGCTTGCCTGTTGTGGTACTGGCTGTCCGTGCGCTACAACCGCGCAAAAGCAGTTCGCGTTCTCCGTTGGATTCAGGCGGCGCTTGCAGGCCAGGGACATGTAGTCGGCATCCGCTGGCTGGCTCCATCCCAGTTTCGAGTGTCCCTCCGCCTAGCTTCCACTGTCTTTCAACGAGCATGGATTTTGGTAGAACTAGCTCCCCGGCACAAACCCTTGGCTTGGTTCCACAGGCGACGCCAGCCTGAAACTCTCATTTTTCAAGCCGATCTTGACCTTCCGCCCGCATTCTCGCTCGACGTGCATCGTTTTCGCTGGTTTGCCAGAAACGGAAGGAAGCTCCCTCTGGACGAGGTCCGCTGGAATTTTGCCAAGACCGTTCCCTGCATCATCACAACGCGGAAGGACTGGCAAAAGGAGATTGCCGGAGCCATGACCTCCCTTTCCGGCGGCAACAGCTATGGAGATTATCTGGATATCAGTTTCCAGCGCAAATCGCCGCATTTCTCCGTTACCCTACCGCTCGAGGCCATTTCCCCAGCCTCGCCTACGCGGCACTACATGCTGGAAACCATGCGCGAGCTTGCAGCCAACTCCTCGGCATCTCTTTCCTAAAACCGAATTCCTGCAATTGGACTCGCTTGGGCATCATGCGCGTGAGGCAGAGCGGAAGAGGCATACGATTAGACACGCAGATCGCGCACAATTTTCTTCGTACCCACATTCAACGCCACAATCCGGCCTTTTTCGTCGGAACAAAAGAGGAGATCGCCTGCGAAACGCAGGCTTATCTCCGATGACCCCTGAAATCGCAAACGAATCTCTGCGGTCTTGGAAATTACGTTGAACAAGAGCACCGCCAAACCATCCGCTTGCTGGATGGGAACCGCAATCCAGGGACTGCGCACCGCTGCAAGATCAAATCGATATAGATCGTGGCCTCTGAGCACAACCTGTCGTCCGGCTTTTACGTGCAGCACCGCGGTATGGATGCCCTTATCGGGAAAATATGCAGTCCATTGCTCCAAAATGTCGCCGACTTCGGTCAAGATGAGCGCGTTGCGCATCAGCCGACCCGGCGGCTGTCCCGCCACCAAGAAGCCGGCATGCTCACCCGGATCCGCCTCAAACTCCAACCTGCCGCGCAAGACGCACGATGGATAGTCGAACTGCCAACAAGTCAACTGCTTTGGATTCTCCGTTACTACATAGAAGCGGGATTGCGTCCGGTCACGCCGGATGGCAACAATCCTGCCCTCCATCTCCGGAATCTTCCATAAAGCTTCGAAGCCTTGCCCCAGGGTGTTAATCAAGAACATATCCGCCCCGCTGGCCACGCACCACATCGCCCCATCGTACTCCGTTGCCCATGTGGAGATGTTGGCATCACACCAATAAGAAGCCGTTCGCGAGAGCGCATCGAAACGGACGATACGGCACACGGAATCTCTTCGAGCAATCCCGAGAATTTTGCCGCCGTCGTCAGAAACCACGAATTGTTGAGCCGGCTGCCGTAGGTGAACAAGCGTTCGTCCTTCCGGCGACACCAACATCATTCCGGATTCACCCAAGGCAAGAAGCAACTTTCCATCCGGAAGACGAGCGACATCGAGAATAGCGCGGGAACCAACGTCAACATCCGATAGATCGATCAAAGGCTCTAGTTCGGAAGGAAGGCTTCTGAGCGCAACCGGAAAGACATTGTGGAAGATGGCGCGAGAGCCTCCATCACTGGCAGACGCAGGCTTGAACGCGGCAACCGGCGGCACATCATAGCGTAGACAGACATCTCCAGCATATTTCAGAAGACGGCGCAGTTCAGTGGACACCGATTCGTCCGCCCCTTGCTGAATATCCCGCACTAAACTCCGTGCGGCGAGCCGCGCCAGAGCTTGCGTCTCCGGAGTTATGGCTTCTCCTAACAAGCTCTGGGTAAAGGCCAACCGCCTTCTTACCGATTCGTCAGTTTCATCGGCCATCAACTCGGCAGCACGGGGCGCAACATCGGCAAAACTATCGGAAAACCGCGCAGCCCTTCGGCCCAAGGCGATAGCACCCATGGTTCCTCCCAAGGCGATGGCCTGGTCGAGGTAGGCCCCGGCGAGGTGCCGCGCTTGTTCGATTTGCCGGATGGCCTCAGCAGCCGCGATATATTTTCCTGACAGCGCCAGTCTGTCCGCCCAAACAAGACGCAGTTTCTTGGCTTCCTCCGGGTGGCTGGCCAGTAAGTTCACGGCCTGCTCGAACTCGCCAGTCCTACAAGCCAACCTGATGGCGCGGCGAGCGTCTCCCGCCAACCACCAGAGGCGTATGGCCATCGCCGGACTCAGGCCCCGACCCTCCGCTATTTCAGCAGCCAGATGCAGCCTTCCATGTTTTTCCAGGAAGCTTACAGCTTCGGCATGATTGCCGAGCAGTTCAGTGAGCACGAACGTAGCTTCTTCAATGCGCCCTTGCGCCGCCAACCGCTCGAATGCCTGCCGATAGAGGTTCCGCAGATATTCAAAGAGAGAACCACCTAGCGCCACCGTAGACCTCGGCGCGCGGCCATATGGATTCACGAGCAGATTGGATCTCCGATGAGGCAAGAAGAGCGACCGGCCCATCCGCTGCTCCACGCCACCGGCATTCGACAACGGAATCGCATGGCGCAGCCCTTCCCCAAGATCGCCGGATTCAATCATCTCCGTCATGCGAGCGAGATATCGTCCATACTTGTTGGCGATCAAGCGTGGAATGCGGGTGAAATTCAAGAATTGGACAGAAGCGCGCTGAAGCCGCCGCCAGAGAGAGTTTTCATTCGATGGAACAGCCTGGAGGCGATGGCCTGAAGCGCCGGACTGCCGGCCAGGAGCGCTCCGCTTGGCCAGTAGGCGCTGCGCAAAGCTACGCAACAGACTCAAGGAACGATACAGAAAAGACGATACCGGCGTTACCTGGCCTGTTTTCGCCGATGCGCCCTCCTGCTGCACCGCCGCCAACATACTCTGAAGCTCGGCTGAAGCGGGAGGCACGCCAGGAATGTCCCGGCGCGAATCAAACTCGCGCGCGATGAAGACAGGCCGAACGGGAGCGGCCCCCAAAGAACCCACATCGGCGACTTCCGCTGGGCCAACGTCGATCCACTGTGCGACGTCTTCATCTTTCAACTCGGCAAGCGGCGTTACCACCACACGGCCTGCTATGGCAGTGATGAGCGAGTCATTAATTAACTTTGGGATTGGCTTTGGGATTAGCTGTGGGACAATTTGGGGGGCTGTCTTTGAGGCAGTTTGGCGGGCAGGCGTTGGATCGCTGCTTGCTTCAAACTGAGCCGGGAGTGCGGAGAGAGAGCCGCCTTGGCGAACCAGGGGTTCTCCAACTGCCTGCTCAGCCGCGATACGCATCGGCGCGGGAAGAAACACAACATAGTCCTGTTCGATCGTCTTTACTTGCACGCCGGGCTTCCACAAACGCAAAACGCGGCTGCGAGCTTCGTTCTGACCGATCGTATTCCATCGAATCAAGAAGCCCGCGGCCAGAACGCTTCCGCGATGCACAAATTGCCTTGGCCTCGGTTGGGTCATGAGGATTGCTCTCTTGTGAGGTCTTCTCCGCCCTGAGGCTTGCGAGAAATAAGCCCACCTTGGCGAAAATCAAGAACCGTGCCATCATGCTGCAACGAATAGATGGCAATCTCCTCCGCTTCATTCCCATAAGCAATTAATGGAGCCTGATGGGAGGCAGCGACTGACACAATCGGAGAGCCGGATTTTGCAAGCCGCCTCGCTCCGTGAGGCCCATGAAGGCTTAGGGTTCTCCGATCGCTTTCAACCACGATCAGCGCCTCTTCGTAGCTTGCCTGCCCTAGAACACCGTGAACGCTGCACCCCTCTGGAACAATCACCTCAGTTCGACGGCCGCTATGAATTTCCCAATGCGTCTCGTTGTACGACAAGGCGAAAACACCAAACGGACGGGTCGTTCCTGGACGGTTATATCCAAAATAAGCCTTGCAGGGAGCTGTTGGCGAGTCCCATCGTTCAACATGCTTGTCCAGGCCTTCGCCAAAAATGCGTATTCGTCCTCCATCCTCGGGCTCGTAAGCAGCAAAGCGTAGACCTTTTCCGGAATGGTCCAGCGCCAATACATTCCGGTGAATCACCTCTGCGATTCGCCCGCGCGATGGATGGATATACAAACGCACAAGCGATCCGTAATCGTCCAGAAGATATAGACCTGGCATTGGGCTGGGAGCTTGATTCCAGATCGCCAACGAAAAGCTATCCGGCTGAAAGATTGGACGGCTTTCCAGGTCGGCAAATTCGTAGTTTCCTTGTTCCAAGCCAATACGCTGTTTGCCGGTCATTTGCACGCGAAGCGCTGCATTGGACTTGAGTGAGACCAAGACCGTTGTGCGGCCAATCCTGGCCACGGCAATCTGTGGAAATCGGCTTACCGTTTCATACTGCTTGGACTTCCCCATAGACTCTCGTGGCGAATTGGGCACAGGAAGCGCGGTGATCCGGGAATTGTCCAGAGTCCTCACATATAGCTTGTAGCCGGTCGCATTGAAAACCATGCGCTGTGGAAGCAGGGAGGCAGTCAACTGGCGCTGAGAACCCTCCTGAACCGAGAACGGATCTCGCAGCAAACGAACGCATGCCCGCAGAGGAGGAAGATTCAGTTCAAGTGTGCGGGAATCTTTTCCTGCCGGACGGCACTCCACCCCCAGCTTTTGCTCTCCGGGCAAAATAAGGTCGGTCACCAGAAGCGCGGAAAAACCCACTGGAAGTAAGCTCCTCAGCCGCTCGCTTCCCACGATCCAAACTTCTCCATCTTGCGCTTGATCGGTTCGAAGCTGTGTCCATGCAGCGAAGTGCTCCGCCGTTGCGCTACGACTGCCTCTCGCCTCTAGAAGCTCTTCAACCTCACTGGCATTCATGCCGGGTAGACACCCGCGGCTAGGCCGCTGCAGAATACCCCAACCAAAATTCGCTTTGGCAACGCGGGCGCGCGCCGCAAAAACCGCCAAAGCCGCAATATGCAATACTCGCGGAGAACCAAGCTGCTCCGGCCCCGAATCAAAGAGAACCACCGTGCTGCGCACCTGCGCAGGCTCGCGATAGGCGAGTTTCCAGAAGAGGTGCTCGCCCATCACCGACCGACGCATGAATTCATCGGGCAGTTCATCGGCGAGCAGCCAGTCAGAAGCAATGAGACGATCATAGGTTCCGCGCTTCGCCAAGCCGGCAAAACCATCGGGAACTACGCGCCCTTCCGCATGCTGAAGAAAGAACGGCCCGACCAGGGAGGCGATTTTCTGCACCGCTGGGCCGAGTCCAAGCGCGACTTCTTCTGGAAAAATGCGCAACTGCGGTTCCCACGCGGAAAGATAACCGGGAAGCTTGAGACTCATTGCCGCTCCAACCATGATGCCAGCGTTGCGCGGGAAATAGGACGCGCCTTTTGCATGGAAACCAGCAACAGCGGAGCAGGCAGCACGACGATTGTTCCAGTGGCGGTGGAACCTGCTTGCCGCAACCTGCCTTGCAGCGCCCTGGCAACAAGTTCAACCGGCAACGATGGCCGATACGTTGTGGGGAGAAGCAAAGTGGGCGCTTCCGAGTCGACACCAAGGTACTGCACGCCATCCACCCACGGCAGAGATTCAGCGACGCCCATTACCGCAAGCAATCGAGCCCCCGCGATGCCCTCCAGGCGGCTCAAGTGGTCGTTGTCGAACTGGAGCAGCCGATTGGCAAGGCGAAGAGATGCCTCGCCCCTGGCCGCGACGGCCACGGGAAGCAGTGGAATCTCACGAGGACACCACGTGAGTTCAAGCTGGTGTGGCTGTGGCATGTTCCTGTCCGCTGGTGGCAGGGTCCAGAACTTTCACGATGGAGTCGCGGACTTCCGACAGTTCGGCGTTGCGCTGTTCCGGCGCAAGACTCGCGTCCATTTCCCGCAAAATGCCTTCCAGCTTAAGACGCCAGCCGATTCTTTCTTCCATACTCGCAGGCTCTGCCATCAAAACGGAGCGGCCGGCATTTGCAAGCCGCATCGCTCGCGCCATTGGGCCCGCCGACGCCTCTTCCGCCGCAGAAGGCAGAGTGGAGTTTTCCGTGGCAGACAACAGATCCCGAAGGCAGTCGCGAGCGATGTCCTGCTGCTGCGGCGTAGGCACAACAAAGATCAAAGGCCAAAGATCGACTTCCGTTGGGGCTGTGCGGCCCGCCAGGAGAGCCGCAGCCGCAATCAGAAACTGCGCCTTGACGGCGCGCCTATCTGAAAGTCCCACACCCGCTGTGCGCAGCGTGCGCAAGGCTTGCGATAGCGCGTTGCGCACCCGGAACATGTCTACCTGGCGCACAAGAAGAGCAAGCTTATCGATATCGCTTAACGTGGCTTGTCGCTGCACCGGCTCTTGCGTCAAGCGCCAGCCGCCTTCGAGCAACTGCTCCAGCATGGAATCGGCGACAGGCTCCACAAAGATGCGCACTAGAAACCGGTCGGCAAAGGCAGCCAGAGATTCATCTTCGGGCAAGGCATTGGAAGCCCCTACACACACCCGCAACGGACAACGGAGGCGCGTGTGCCCACGCCGGAACTCACGTTCATTCAAAAGGCCGAGAAGCGTATTCAGAATTGCCGTCGAGCCCTGGAAGATTTCATCCAGAAATGCAATTTCCGCTTCCGGCAACATCCCGGTGACCTCGGTTTCGACTACACCCTCCTTGAGCTTTCGCAGGTCTACCGGGCCGAAAATCTCGTTGGGCTCGGTGAAGCGGCCAAGCAGATACTCGAAGTAGCGCCCGCCAATGGTTTCCGCCACGCGATGGACGGCGGCGCTCTTGGCGGTGCCGGGCGGGCCAATCACCAACAGATGCTCCTGCGCCACTGCAGAGAGAACGATCAACTCGACAAGAGTGTGCCGTTCCACCAAACCTTCGGTTGCATCGGCAATCGCCTGACGCAGACTTGCGGCAATCGGCGCCACCTCTCCAACCGAGGCGGGAATCATCTCATTCATAGTTTTTAACCTGTGGTTACTATACGGCTAGTCATCCAAGCCAAAATAGTAAACGCCTCCCGAGGGAAGTCATGGTGCAGCTTGATATTGGACAGAGGGAAAATCCGTTTCATTCTATCAATATGGGGCGATGTCGAAACTCGGAAGCATTGGCCACACTCATGACCTCGGTACCTTACAACCTTGGATCGACCGGTTCGCTCTCCAACGCCAGCACACCGAAGACGCATTCGTGGACGCGCCGAAGCGGCTCCCGCTGAACAAACCGCTCCAAGGATTCGAGACCGAGGGCAAATTCGCGGAGCGCCAACGATCTCTTCGCGCCGACACCACGGTTTCTGAGACGCTCCAGGTTCTGCGCCAGCGTATATTCCGGTCCGTAGATGATCCTCAGATATTCTCTGCCTCGAACCTTCACAGCCGGTTGCACAACACCTCGAAGCCCCTTTGTAAGAAACTCCATCGGCTTGACCACCATGCCTTCCCCGCCCTGCGAGGTCAACTCATGCCACCACTCGCTACCCTTTTCCCGCTCCGATTCCTGCGTTACATCCACCACAAGAAATGGAGTCGCCAACAGCACGCCAGGATCGGCCGCGCAGACGCGGGCCAGGGTCTGCATATGCCACACGTGGTCTTTTGCGCTATGGACCGCGCCCTCACTTGCCAGTAGATGGAAAGGCGCGAGCTTCCAATCTGCTAGAGACTCAACCGACCAGCAATATCTCCGGTAGGCTTCCACATAGAGTTCGGCCGCGCGATGCCGCTCACGGTATTGCTCCAACAACGGCGAAATCTCGCCATTGGCAGCTGAGGCTAGCGCCAAAGCCTCAACTGCCACTGGAAGCGATGCACGGGCCGCTGCGCCTGTGGGCGCGTACTGACGGCGCAGTAAGTCCTGGGCTTTGGCCGACCACGGCATCAGCTCGCAATCGAGGCACACCCAATCCGTATCAAGACTCTCCCATGTGCCCGCGGCGGTTAGAGCGCCACCGAGACGATCAAGAAGCTCCGATTCCAGCTTTACATCGTTAAAGAAGCGGCGGCCGGTGCGCGTATAACAGACGCCAATCTCGCCATCGGTCACACCGAAACGACGGCGCGCGGCATCGCGATCTTTGCACACAACCACCACGGCACGGGATCCCATGTGCTTCTGCTCGCAGATCACCTTGGGAATGCCTTCGTGCAAATAGTAGGCATAGGCTTCTTCAGGATGCTCCAGCAAGCCTTCCCGCTTACTGGCCTCACTCGGAGACATGGTGGGCGGCAGATAGATCAGCCATTTGGGATTTGCTGCAAAGCGGCTCATCACTTCCAGCGCTGCGGTAGCATTTTCTTCCCTAATCGTGATGCTGCGCTGAAGCCTCGTCTGGATGATCCTCTTGCCAAGCACATCTTCCAAGTCCAACAGGTCATCCACCTGTTGCTGCGCAGTAAGCGCCGGAGCGGCTTCCTCCTCTTTCAAAAACGGACGCGCAGACTGGTAGTACGTTCTAAGAGCGGGCACCGACACGAGTTCTTTTTCCGGATAGCGAAGGGCGGTGAGCTTGCCGCCAAAGACGCAGCCTGTATCGATATTGATGGTACGATTCAGCCATTCCGGCTCGGCAACGGGCGTGTGACCGTAGACGACCATAGCTTTGCCGCGATATTCGGCGGCCCAGTTATATCGAACCGGCAGCCCGTATTCATCGGTTTCGCCGGTGGTCTCTCCATACAGGGCAAAATCCCGCACCTTGCCGGAACCGCGTCCCTGCATCTCCTCTTTCATACCTGCATGGGCAACAACCAGCTTGCCGTCGTCCAATACATAGTGACTCACAAGGTCGTCGAGGAACTTGACTACGCTCTTGATGAACTCCGGGTTTTCTTTTTCCAACTGCTCCAGCGAGTCGGCCAAACCATGCGTGACCTGTACATCACGGCCGCGCAACTTACGAAATAGTTTGACATCGTGGTTGCCGGGTACACAGAGTGCCTGCCCCTGCTGGACCATCTTCATGACCAACCGCAAGACATCGGGAATGCCCGGCCCCCTATCGACAAGGTCGCCAACAAATATGGCCCTGCGACCGGCGGGTACAGTCACGTCTGGACCTTCGGGGCCTTCGGAACCTTCAGATTTATGCTCGATCCGATAGCCGAGGCTCTGCAGCAGCGCTACCAGTTCTTCATAGCAACCATGGACATCACCGATAATGTCGAACGGGCCATGCTCGTGGCGCAAGTTCGTCCACAAGCGCTCCCGCACAACCTTCACGGCGTCTACTTCTTCCGGCGACGACAGAACAAATACGTGACGGAAGCCTTCGCGCTCCAACCCGCGCAGGGAGCGCCGTAGATCTCTTGCTTGGTTCCTGACAACATGGGGTCCAAA
>Ga0070734_10000306_pt1 | contig 116686 bp, 109 predicted proteins | sample Coa_R1_8_FD_66444 | JGI IMG/M metagenome (GOLD analysis project Ga0070734, IMG submission 66444) | Surface soil microbial communities from Centralia Pennsylvania, which are recovering from an underground coalmine fire - Coalmine... | ecosystem: Environmental > Terrestrial > Soil >...
CTCAATGCAGCATATCGTCTCCGTTGTGCGCACAACCAAGCCGCACTCAAAGCTCAACAGGGGGCGGCGTAAACTACTATGGAGAGCTCCGCAAGTTTCAACGGAAAAGCGGACATCCTCAGAAAGGTTTCTTCAGCTTGCGGCGTCCGAGACTCATCAGCAGACTGCGGCCCGGGCCGCAAGCTGATGAAACCGTGCCGTGAACTAAACTGGGCGATGGCTCCGCTGTCCGAACCCTAAAGTCGCGACTTCCGGGAAATCTGCGAGGACCGCTACCGAGTGCGTTCAACCTTGCAACTGCCGGTCTCGCGCTGGCACGAGCAGATCCGTGATCCCGCACTGGCCGACGGCATCCTCGATTGACTTTACGGGTTGTAGTTCAGCGAAGCTGAGGTTGTTCGGCGCCAGTTCTTGCTTCTCGCCAGCCGTCCCTAAAGCCTGTGCGCAGGGCCTTCGAAGCAGCAAGTGCCGGAATGATCTGGGCCGAAGCCAGCGCATTCTCCATGACAGACTGGTCATTCAGATCCTTCATCGCGCAATTATGCCGGGAGTCCGCTGGGATGCTGAGGCAAGAGCGGTTCACGCGCTCTGCGGCATCGAATATGAGGCGTCCCATATAGACGCCCGTTTTGTAAGCCTGATGCTCCGCAAAAAGGTGGGAGCCGTAAAGGCAAAGTACCACCACGATCAAGGCGGTAATGATGGGCCAGTGTTTTCTATTCATGCGATGTTTCCCTTGATGGAGCTGCCCTTACTTGCTCTCCTCTGTAGAGGCCGTTATTAGTGGTATCTCGCGGAATCCCCACTTGAGGTGCGGATGCCGTACGGAATCAAAAACGCGCGGCAATTAGGCTAACCTGACAAATGGATCGCTTCTAATGTCGGTACTTTCCAAGATCGAGTGGACGGATGCCACGTGGAACCCGATCCGGGGGTGCACGAAGATCAGTCCGGGTTGCAAACATTGTTATGCGGAGAGGTTCGCCGAGCGGTTTCGCGGTGTTGCGGGACATCCGTTCGGGCAAGGGTTCGACTTGCGGCTGGTTCCGGAGAAACTCGGGGCGCCGCTGCGGTGGGGCGCGCCGCGGATGATCTTCGTTAATTCCATGAGCGACCTGTTTCACGACGGGGTTCCGCTCGCTTATGTCGAGAAGGTGGCGGCGACGATGCGGCTGGCGAACTGGCACACCTATCAGGTTCTCACCAAGCGCTCCGAGCGGCTTCGGGAACTGCTCTGCGGGCCGCTGCAGCCGGCGGCAGAGGAAGCTCATATCTGGTGGGGCGTGTCGGTGGAGAATCGTGAATATGGGCTGCCGCGAATTGCCGATCTCCAGGCAGCTCCGGCGGCCGTTCGCTTCCTCTCCGTAGAGCCGCTTTTGGAAGACTTGGGAGAACTCCCTTTGCGCGGGATCTCCTGGGTGATCGTGGGCGGCGAGAGCGGGCCCGGAGCGCGGCCGATCAAAGAGGAGTGGGTTCTTTCCATTGCCGAACAATGCCGGGCGGCGGACGTTCCGTTCTTCTTCAAACAATGGGGCGGGCGAAACAAGAAGGCCGCCGGGCGGGTGCTCGGGGGCCGGACTTACGATGGATTTCCTCCGCGCGTGTCTCACCCTACTCTGCCGGCATCGATTCGGCTGGAACAGGCTTTGGCGCTCGAAGGCGAGGGGTTGGTGCAGTTAGGCTGGCACAAAGAAAAAGGTTCCAAGTGACCTGATTGGCAGCCTTGCTCACCACCGGCATGCACGGTATTGAGCTTCGCATCCTGGAGCGCCGTGCGCTTCGCCTCTCTGCTCCCCTACCGGTGCTTTTTTCCCACCGGCCGGATCAACGCTTCCTGGCGCGCCGCAGCCTTTTCGTTTCTCTCCTCGACGGGACCGGTTGCTCGTAACGGCCTTTCGCTCACCCGCAACAATGACCGCTTTCACGGCCACCATTCCGGGGTCAATGCTCCCGACCTGCTACTTCGCTCACTGGCTCGGTCGCTCCCAGGCCCGTTCGGCTTTCAGCTCCACTACCGGTTCCGGTTCGCCCCGGTTCCGGCCGCTTCTTCGCTTCGGCCCGTTGCCTGTTGGCTTCCTCGCTCGCGCGGTTCCGCTTCCGGCCTCCACTCCCCTTCAGGATTTTTACTCCCTCCAGATCGAAGCGTTCTGCCGGATTCGGGCCGCTCGGTCCGCCTTCCGGTTGCGCCCGATGCCTTTCGCTCCCCGCTTCCCTCTCTATTGCTAGTGTGGGAAACGGATCATCGCTCAGGTCCGCTACGTTTCCGGAGGCTCGCTGTTCCTCAAACCTCTTGGAACCTTCCTCACTATGCGCCCAGTTTCCGATTTGGTCAACGGAATTTGTAACCGCTCCGACACTTTTCCTCAAATTTCTACTTACGCGGAATCAGAGATTTAGGCGGGGGAAGCGGTGAGTATTCTGTGCAAAAAACAGGCGCGCGGATTACTGTTTCATCAAAATCGGGCCGGAGGAGAGGACCAGTTCCGCATGGTTGATGGATTCAACCGCCGTGGGGGCCATGCGCGCCAATACGAGCACGCATCCGATCTGTTCTCCGACGGTGGTGATGACTTCCATCTCGCCGCCGGTGTGCGGGTGAGGCAGCCGATGCTGCACGTTGATCACGCCCACCACACGATTGCGGGCGATGAGCGGGGCGGAGAGGAAGGCTTCGTAACTGTCTTCCGGCAGCTCACCGAAGCTCTTGAAACGGGGATCTTTGTAGGCTTCGCGCGAGATGGCCAGGAGTCTCCGTTCGCGGGCCACCCAGCCGGTGAGACCTTCGTTGAGCCGGAGCCGGACCTTGCCGATGGTGGAAGGATGCGGCGTGTTGGAGGCACACAGGACCAGCTCTTCGTTATCGAGCAGGTAGACCAGACAGGAGTCGCACTGGGTGAACTCCACGACGAGGGACACAACTCCCTGGAGCACCTCCTGCAGGCTCATCTCGCGGACCATGAAACGGCTGATCTTCTGGAATAGGCGCAACTGTTGCTCCGTCCGCTGCAGACGCCATTCGAGGTCTTTGGCTTTGGGCACGATTTCTATTATAGCTGTGGCCCTCCGCGGGGAGCCTTGCCTGCGGGAACGCGGACGCTCCCTAACGGTCGCGGCTCAGACCCGTCGGCCTGCGGCGAGGGCCGGCGAGGGCGCCGGCCGCGGTCCAGGGGGACCGCCCCACAGGGACCTGCCACTTTCCTGCCGCGCACCCCTTTTCTACAATGGGGATTCACGATGGCGGGACGGGGGCTGTTCCTTACTTTCGAGGGCATGGATGGGTCGGGGAAGACCACGCAAATGCACCGGCTGGCGGCACGGCTGCGCGGCGCCGGACGCACCGTGCTGGAAACGGCGGAGCCGGGCGGCACGGCGATCGGGCGGAAGATCCGGCATATTCTGCTGGACGCGGCCAACCAGGAGTTGAGCCCCACGGCGGAACTGCTGCTGTACTTTGCGTCGCGGGCGCAGAACGTAGATGAAGCGATTCTGCCGGCGCTGGCGCGCGGCGAAGTGGTGCTGGCGGACCGCTTCACGGATTCCAGCGTGGCGTACCAGGGCTGCGGGCGCGGATTGGGAGCGGATACCGTTCTGGCACTGGACCGGATCGCCTGCCGCGGGCTGGTTCCCGACCTGACGCTGCTGGTGGACATCGACGTGGAGACCAGCCTGGCGCGGGCCCACGCGCGCAATTCCCGGGCGGAGAATCCGGAGACGCGCATGGACGAGCAAGGCTTGGAGTTCCACCGCAAGGTGTACGAGGCGTACCACGCCCTGGTGGCTCGCGAGCCACGGCGCTTCCGGGTGATCGACGGGCGCGCGGATCGCGACCGCATAGAACGGGAGATCTGGAACGTGGTGAGCGCGTATGTTTGAGGATTTCTGGGGAAACGAGCACGTGGCCGAGGCGCTGGAAGCGATGGCGCAGCAGAACCGGCTGGCGCAGACGCTGCTTTTTTCCGGTCCGGAAGGGGTGGGGAAGGCGACGCTGGCGAGGCGGCTGGGGGCGCGGCTACTGGGGCATGGGGAGCGGATCGAGCGGGACGACCTGAGCCTGAGAGAGAATCTGGAAACCGTGGCGGGCCGCGAACGCTGGCCAGCCGAGAAGCGCAACGAAGATCCTTTGTTGTTCGCGACGCACCCGGATTTCGTGACGTTCGCGCCGGATGGTCCGCTACGGCAGATTTCGATCCAGCAGACGCGGTTACTAAAAGAGAGGGCCCAATTCCTGCCGCACCAAGGCAGCCGGCGCGTGTTCCTGATCGATCATGTGGACCGGGCGAACGAGCAGGCTGCGAATTCGCTGCTGAAGACGCTGGAAGAGCCGCCCGATCACCTGGTCCTCATCATGACGGCGGAGAACGCATACGACCTGCTGCCCACGATTCGCTCGCGGGCGGTGCCGTTCCATTTCGCGCCGCTGACGCCGGAGGAGATGCAGGGATTTGTACGGGCGCGCGGATTGGACCAGCCGGAGCGGAGGATCGCGCTGGCGGCGGGGAGTCCGGGGGTGGCGGTAGCGCTGGACCTGGAGACGTACGAGAGGCGGCGGGCGGCGATGCTGGTGTTGCTTAAGGCCGCGGCGGGGATCGCGCCCTTTGGCGCGTGGACGCCGGTGGCGGAAGCGATCGGGCGCAGCAAGAGCGAAAAGCTGGAGTTCTACTTGAAGGTCTTGTACGAACTGCTGCGCGACGTACTGGTGCTACGGGAGAGCGGCGCGGCAATTCGGAATGAGGACATCCGGCGGGACCTGGAAACTCTGGCGCGGAAGGTGGATTTCGCGTGGCTGCGCAAGGCCGTGGCGCGGGTGGACGAGATCGCGGAGCTGATCCGGCGGAATATTCAGAAAGGGATTGCGCTGGATGCGCTGATTGTGGAGTTGCGAGGGGCTAGCTCGTAAGAGTCCTCTCGCGGAAGGGGTTGATGACTCTTACACGACCGTACTGCTGCCCATCGTTCAGATGCTCGGAATAAACAGTGTTCGATCCAAGCGCCTCAGCGGCCGCGAGGATTGCGGCGTCCCAATAAGAAATACGATACCGTTCGGATTGCTCGATGGCGATCTCTACGAGCCGATGATCGATTGGTTGGCAGGGAAACACAGTCCACTGCTCGATCCATTCCAAAGCTTCGAGGGCAGAAAGGGGCCGTGAAGCCTTTCTAACAACAGTGACAAAGAACTCCTGTAGGACCTGGGCCGATGTGCCGAAATTCTCGGATTCCAGGAGGCTGAGAGCCTTCGCTCGCTTCCACTCATCGCGGCCGGATCCAACTGCGGCGTAGACCAGAACGTTGGTATCGAAGAAAACGTTAGCGGTCATGTAGGTCTTGCCGGGACCAGGTCTTCCGGCCGAGCCTTCCACGCGATTCATTGCTCAGTTCGCGCAAACGGGCGCGGGCGCGGTTAGCGCGATCGTCTTGTTCGGCAAGGTTGGTCAAGTATTCACGGACCATGGCGTTGACGCTCGAATTGCGCTCGGCGGCCTGGCGGCGCACAATCGCCAACACTCTCTCGTCAACGCTCAGGGTGATGTTCTTCATATACACAGTATATGTGTAACTGTGGTAGTGCGCCGAGGATTGGGGGAAGGCACGGCTTGCCGATGCGCGGAGACAATTGTGATACTACCGCGCCGTGCAGGGCGTCGGGCTGAATTTCGAACCGTCTGCCTCTCTTTTAAAATGCGTGCTGGTGATGAAGGGCATCTGCAGGTACTGCGGATCGTCCACGATGGTGGTGACGATGAGCCAGGAATCGCCGTTGTCCTCCATGGTGCGGTCGTAATACTCGGTGACCACGGCTTTGTCGCTGTAGGGCACACCGTTCTTGCGCAGGTAACCGGCACGTAGATTGGTGGTCACCACTTTCAAGGACCCACCGCGCGGAGGACCGCCGCGGCCTTGCCCGCCACGGCCGGCGGCGCCGCTTTCCCACTCCGCCACCGAATAGCCCTGCCAGCCCTGCTCTCCGGCGGGCGGCTGAGCGGCTCCGAAATGAAAGAGCCGCGTTTGGGTGCCGGAATCCATTTCGACCTTTAAGGTGTGGTCGTCGGCCCAGTCAATGTGGACGCGGCCAGGGACGCGCATGACATTCGGCGCGCCATACGATTTGCACTGCAGGCCGGCGGCTTCATCCTTGGCGGGATCCCAGGTGTCGGCGACGCGCCGGCCCTCCGGATTGAGGGGCACGCTGGCGTAATCGCCCTTCTTGGGGGTGATCATGCGGAAGCGCCAGTCCTCGGTAACGATAGAAACCCAATAGCCGGTGAGATCGACGGGAGCGGCGGCGCGCGGCGCCAAGGGGGCCGGTGGAGGTCCGCCGCGGCCTTGCGCGTACATGACGGCCGGCAGAAGTAGCAGCGCATACAGGTTCACTCGCACGATGGTCCCTCCCTATGGCACACAATCCGCATCAACATATTAAATCGCAGGATGGAGCGGCTTGCAGAAACAGCGCCGCGATGAACAGAATCTTGACCGGGCTAGGGAAGTAAACTCCGCGCCGCCGGTCAGGATTCTGTTCATCCGAGTGGGGTTTTTGTAAGCCACCGGCAACTGCCGCACATACAATACCCTCCCAGCAGCTTCAGAAAGGAGGAGGGGCTCCTTATGCAAACTCTGTTCGGTGGTGGCGGGCGAGCCTTCGGGCGGGCTCTGGTTCTTTCTCTAATCGCACTGGCAGCGGTGGTGGAAGCGCCAGCGCAAAATGCGGCCATTTCGGGGACGGTGGCCGATTCCACGGGCGCGGCGATGTCCGGCGCGGCGGTGCAGGTCCGCAACGTGGGCACCGGCGTGACCCAAACTACGACAACGGATGAGCAGGGCCGTTACCGGGTGCCGGACCTGGTGATTGGGGATTATGCCGTACAGGCCTCCAAGGCTGGATTCCAAACAGTGGTGCGGCAGGGAGTCACCTTAACGGTAGGCAGCCAACCCGTGGTGGATTTCACGCTGCCGGTGGGCACCGCGCAGCAGACAGTAACAGTGCAAGGCGACGTCTCCGTGGTGGAAACGCAATCTACCGCCGTGGGCGCGCTGGTAGAAGGGGCGCAGATGCGGGACCTGCCGCTGAACGGCCGCAACTTCACGCAGCTTTTGACGCTGGCTCCGGGAGTAACGCAGATCCCGTTGGGCGCGCCCGGCGCGGGCAGCACGTTTTATGGCAATGGCCAGAAGTATTCGATTGCGGGATCGCGGCCGTCCGGGCAGGCTTACCTGCTGGACGATCAGGACATGACCAACTTCTGGAACAACGGGCCCGGCGCGGGCGGGCTGGGGACGGCTCTGGGGGTGGAGGGGATCGCCGAATTCCAGACGCTGACGAACACCTACAGCACGCAATTTGGCGGCAACGGGGCAGTGATCAATGCTTCCAGCCGGCCGGGAACCAACGGCTTTCACGGGTCGGCGTACGAGTTCCTGCGCAACGACAAGCTGGAAGACCGGAACTTCTTCGACCTGCAGTCGGGCGCCCCTCCGTTCCACCAGAACCAATTCGGCGGGAGCATTGGCGGGCCGATCCGGAAAGACCGGATCTTTTTCTTTGCGAATTACGAGGGGCTGCGCAAGTCGCAGGTGACCAGCGCCATCGCGACGGTTCCGGATGCCTGCGCGCATCAATTCCTGACCACCGCCAATGCGCAAGGGGCATGTGGCGCTGCGGTGCCGCAGGCGGGCACTCCGTTTGGCACGAACCCCGCCGTGCAGACAGCGATCCGCAATACGATGGCGCTTTGGCCCATGCCCAATTACAACCAGGAACTGGTTTCGGCGACGGGCGCGCCCAGCCAAACCGGGCAGGCGGTGGTGCTCGATCCGCTGCGGGGCCACGAAAATTACGTCCTGGGCCGCATCGATTACAACATTTCCGCCAAAGATGCGCTATTCGTGCGGTACGTTCTGGATTATGCGCAGCGCGACTTCACCACCGGCATTCCGCTATGGCCGGAGTTGGACACCACGCGCGACCACTTCGCCACGATTGAAGAGCGGCGCATTGTCTCGGCGAAACTGGTGAACGTGTTCCATATCGGGTTCGCGCGCACCTGGGAAGATGCGAACGTGTACGGTTCGCCGACGGTGGCGAATGGCGTAGTTTCACGGGGGACGATTGCGTCATCGGGTACGCACCCGCTGCAATTCTTCGGCCCGGCCGCGGGGCGCGAAGATGGCACCATCGCCAGTTTTTCCGGCTTGAGCGCAATCGGCGCCAGCACCACGCTGCCGTTCTACCTGGTACCGAACAAATTCTCTTACGGCGACGACGTGATCTGGACCTCCGGCGCGCACAGCATTAAGGCCGGCGGCACCATCACACGAAACCGGGAGAACACGTGGGCGCCGTTCGTAGTGGGCGGTAACTGGACCTTCCCCAACATGACTGCGTTCCTCACGGGCGCGGCTTCGCAGGTACAGGGGCAGGTTTCCGACGTGCAGAACCCCACGGCCGACGCCACCAAGGACTACCGTTACTGGCTATTCAGCCCGTACATCGAAGACGAATGGAAAGCGACCCGAACGCTGACTTTGACTGCGGGCCTGCGTTATTCGCCGACCACCATGATCGGCGAAGTGCGGCACCAAATGTACAACCTGATCAATCCCTTCGTGCCCGGCGGCCAGTTTGTTCCGGTGAAAACGGAGAGCGCGTCGAATCCGTCACTGCGCAATTGGGATCCGCGCGTGGGATTGGCGTGGGATCCGTTCGCTGACCACAAAACGGCGATTCGCGCCAGCTTCGGGATGTTTCACAACGTGCTGTACTCACGCGACTTGAACTACTGGCTGCAGCCGCCCTTCCTCACGGCCACGCAGACCTCGGCGCAAGGCCTGTTATACCCCGCGCTGTTCTCCAACCTGGGGCCCGGAAGCAACACGGTGAACGTGCCGACGAATGGCACGCTGAGCATCACCAATGGCGATTACTACGGGGTCCATTCCACGCCGTACCAGATGCAGTGGAATTTCAATATCCAGCGCGAGTTGTTGCCCAATACCGTGTTGACCGTGGGATATGTGGGCTCACACAACCTGCACATGTTCATCCAGCGGGATTTCAATTATCCGCAGCCCTGTCTGGCCGCCGGTACGGGATGCTTCTATAATGGCGCGCCGACGTTCAGCAATGCCTCGGGCGTCCCGAATCCGCGGCTCGACCCGCAATACAACAGCCTGCAATTGGCCGATAACCTGGCCGATTCGCACTACGACGCGCTGCAGACGAGTTTCGACCACCGCTTCTCGCACGGCTGGCAGATGCAAGTCTCCTATACCTTTTCAAAGTCGATCGATAACGGCTCGGGGACCTATGGTTTGGATGGGGGCGGCATCGCTTCCAACCCGTTCAACATGGCGTTCGACCGCGGCCTTTCTAATTTCAACCGCAAGGACAATTTCCGCGTGAGCGGGATCTACAGCGTGCCCGTCCGGGTGAACGGGTTCGCCGGGGGACTGGTGAACGGGTGGCAAGTGATTGGAGTGTTCAGCTATCTGTCGGGCGCGCCCGCGAATGCGACATCGGCGGCCAACCGGGTGTTTACGGGGACCGGGTCGAATGCCGGAAGGCCCAACGCGGTGGCGGGTTGCGACCTCTACTCCGGCTTCCAAACGCTGAATTCCTGGTTCAACACGGGGTGCTTTGCGCTGCAGCCGTTGGGCACGTATGGAAACGCAGGACGCGATACGATTATCGGACCCAATCTTTGGAACTTGGATAACTCGCTTACCAAAGACTTCCGGGTGAAAGAGGCGGCCACGATCCAATTCCGGGCCGAGGCGTTCAATATTGTGAACCATCCGTCGTTCCAGAACCCCAACACTACAATCTTCGCCGGGACCGCTTTGAACGGAAGCGCTGGGAAAATCACGGCCACGAACAGCCAGCCGCGGCAGATTCAGTTGGCGCTGAAAGTATTATTCTAAGGTGGTGCCAGGCTCTGTCTTGCATTGCGCAAGGCAGAGCCTTGCGCCACTGTTCATGCGGTTGGGTCTCAGCTTTGTTTTAGCGTGCGGTGCGACGTTCGCCGCCCCTACATTCAACCAGGACGTTCTTCCGATCCTGCAGAAGAACTGTCAGAACTGCCACCGGCCCGGCGAAATCGGCCCCATGCCCCTGCTGACGTATGCGCAGGCGCGCCCCTGGGCCAAGTCGATCAAAGTGGCGGTGGCGACCGGCAAAATGCCGCCGTGGTTGGCCGATCCGCAGTACGGCCATTTCGCTAATGACCGGCGGTTGAGCGAACAGGACGTGCGTACCATCGTCTCCTGGGTGGATGCGGGCGCGCCGGAAGGCGATCCGCAAAATAGGCCCGCGCCGGCCGCATGGCGGGATGGCTGGAATATTCGGCCTGACGAGGTCTTTCAAATGCCGGACCCTTTTGCCGTGCCGGCAAAAGGGTCGCTGGACTACATCTACATCGTCCTTCCGACCGGCTTCACGAAGGACACCTGGGTGACCGCCGCCGAAGTGCGTCCCAGCGCGCCCTCGGTGGTGCATCACGTGATCGCGGTGGTGCGGCCGCCGGGCTCGCAGTGGATGAAAGATGCCAAGCCGTTCGTGCCGTACATCCCGCCGCTGCCCGCTGCCGGAGACGATCCGCAATCCAGGCCAGTGGATATGAGTTATGAGTTTCTAGCCGGCTACTCGCCCGGGATGCAGCCGCAGCGATTCGATATCGATCATTCGGCCAAGCTCATCCCGGCTCACTCGGACATCATTCTGCAAGTGCACTACACGCCCAACGGAAAAACAGCGATTGAGGACCGGACCAAAATCGGCTTGACGATAGCCCCAGAAGCGCCGCAGAAGCGATTTATGTCGGCGGTAGCTGCGTCGTGGAACTGGAAGATTCCGCCCGGCGACCCGAACTATGAAGGCCACGCCCGGCTGACCTTCGGCGAGCCGGTCGAACTGGTTTTCATCCAACCCCACATGCACGTACGCGGAAAAGATATGACCATCCGGGTCACGTATCCCTCCGGCCAGACGGAAACGCTGCTGAGTGTACCGCACTATGACTTCCATTGGCAGATTGTCTATTACCTCGAAAAGCCGCTGACCCTACCGCAAGGCACGCACGTGGAAGTGACCGCCCACTGGGACAATTCGGCCGCGAACCCGAATAACCCCGATCCAACTGCGACCGTCGAATACGGCTTTCAAAGCTGGGAAGAGATGTTAAGCGCGAACTTGGGTGTGATTGTCGAGCCGGACTGAAAATTGCTCTTTGGCTCGCGGAGGAGCGCGGTCAATTGCCACAGGCGATCGCGCTACACTGCAACCAATGCAGCCCGCGGGCGCCACTTATTACATTTTCATTGCAGCCATCTTCTTTCTCTATTGGGCCGCGTCCTCGCGACGCCTGCCCCGGCTCGCCGTGGTTTTGCTGGCCAATTACTTTTTTTGCGCGCAGTTCGGGCTCTTCTATCTTTGGTTATTACCGGTCTGCTCCACGATCGATTACGGGGTGGGCCTGGGGCTGATGCGCTTTCAGCATCCGGCGACACGCCGCGCGCTGCTGGGCACTAGCGTTGCTGTCAATTTGGCGCTACTTGTGTCTTCCCGTCACATGCCGTGGTTTCTGGACCACAGCCGATGGGACTGGCTCTTTCCGCTCGGGCTTTCGTTTTACACGTTCCAGGCGCTCACGTACACCATCGATCTTTACCGCCGCGATGGCGAGGGAACGCCCAGCCTGCTGGCGCATCTCTCGGCCGTCTCGTTCTTTCCCACCTTGCAAGCCGGCCCGATCACGCGCGTCTCGGAACTGGTCAAGCAGTTCGCCGCTGAGCCGGCACTGAGCCGCACCACCGGAGGGCAGGCATTCTTTCTAATTGGCCTGGGATTGCTGAAGAAGTTCCTCATCGCCGATTACCTGGCCAATAATTTCGTGAACCGCGTTTTCGACACTCCGAAACTGTATTCCGGCGTCGAAGCCCTGCTGGCTGTGTATGCCTATTCCGTGCAGCTCTACTACGATTTTTCCGGCTACACGGATATTGCCCGCGGCACTGCCCTTCTTTTGGGCATCCGGCTGCCCATCAACTTCGACCATCCTTATCTGTCGGCCAACCCCGCCGAGTTCTGGCGGAGATGGCACATCAGCTTCTCCAACTGGTTGCGCGATTATCTTTATTTCTCGCTGCCCGGGAAACGCCGCAAGGTGATGCCGTATGTGAACCTGGTCATCACCATGGTGCTTGGCGGCCTATGGCATGGCGTCTCGTGGACATTTGCCATTTGGGGTCTGCTCCATGGAGCCGCGCTTGCCTGCATCCGTTATTGGCAGAACTTGCACCGCGGCCGGGGCAAGCCCGAACGCCCCTGGAGCCGGCCGCTCCGCATGTTCGCCACCTATCAATTCGTGTGTCTCACCTGGGTGTTTTTCCGGGCGGGCTCACTCTCGAATGCATTCGATATTTTGGGGCGCATCGGCTCTCTCTCCTTCGGATTGGAAAACGTCAGCGTCCTCCTGGCGGCCGTGCTGCTCGTGGGGCTGGCCGTTCAGGCCACCCCGAAAGACTGGTACATGCGCGCAATGAATCTCTTCGCCCAAAGCCCGAGCTACGTACACGCGGTGGCGCTGCTCTTGGTGGCCGTTACCGTTCAAATGCTCGCCGGCCAAGGCAGCGTAGCGTTCGTATACTCGCGGTTTTAGCCCATGAAGCCCTTCCCACTCCAAACCGCCGCGACCATTGCGCTCTTCGGCTGCCTGATGGCGGCTGCTCCCCACGCAGTGCCACGGCTACACGGCCTTACTCTTTCGCAATTCGCCGCGTTCGCGGATTTCAGCCCGGAGCGGACGCCGCTAAGCCCGCTGACCGCCAAGCCGCCGAAACTTACCGCGGTTCCCAGACCGCTGCTGCATTTGAAGCTGCCGGCCTCCTCGCTTCTGGATGATTCCCAAGCCTCGCTGGATCACTTCTACGCGTCGTTGCGCGCCGGCGGCGTGACCCGCATTGTGCATTATGGCGATTCACCGACCACGGCCGACCTGATCACCGGCGACATCCGCGCCCTTCTGCAAGAGCGTTTCGGCGATGCCGGCCACGGCTTCATTTTGGTCGCCAAGCCTTGGGCGTGGTACCAGCATCGCGATGTCGAACTGTCGGGCTCCGGGTGGACCATGCTTCCGGCCAGCCGCTTCGAAGCTCATGACGGACTGTTCGGGCTGGGCGGCGTCAGTTTCTCGGGCAGTGGCTCGGGGCACACACGCATCGCCTTGCGGGACTCCGGCCAATCGCGCTTCGAGCTGTACTACGTCCAACAGCCTGGTGGCGGCACGGTCAGCATTTCCGCGGCAGGCGCAATGGTGGCGAGCATCGATACCGGCGCCGAATCCAAAGCGGCCGGTTTCGCCTCGTTCATGGTGGCCGGGGGCGCCTCCGAACTGGAAATGCGCGAGGAGGGCAGCGTCCGCCTGTTCGGGTTGGTTGCCGAAAAAACAGGCCCCGGCGTGGTCTACGATAGCCTGGGACTCAACGGCGCGTCCATCACCGTGCTCACGCGCATGTTCAACCAGCAGCACTGGACGGAACAGCTCCGGCACCGCAATCCCAACCTGGTGATCGTCAACTATGGGACCAATGAGGCCGATTTCACCGCTTTCATCGATCACGGCTATGAGAAGGAGCTTCGAGAAGGCATCGCGCGGCTGCGCGCTGCGCTCCCGGAAGCATCCATTCTGATCATGAGCCCGATGGACCGCGGCTACCGAGCCGCCGGTGGTGATATCGAGACCATGGAAACGATCCCGCGCATCGTCGCGATCCAAAGGCGTGTGGCGCGGGAAACGGGCTGTGCCTTCTTTGACACGTTCGCGGCGATGGGCGGCGCCGGAACGATGGCCCGCTGGTATACGGCTCAGCCGCGGCTGGTTTCGGCCGATTTCATTCATCCTTACCCGGCGGGCGGCCGGCAGATTGCCGAGGTATTCGTCCGCGAAATCGAAGCGGGATTGGGGCGGTTTCAGGTACGCTGAATTGTCGCATGCTGCGCCACTCCGCCATCCTGCTGGGCCCGGCCCTTGGGCTCCTGCTGGCCGCGCCGCCGGCCGGCAAACCGGCGCGGAAGAGCCGCGTGGCGGCCGCAGCCCGCACCACCGCTGCGCAGCGCGGCGGCGCTCAGAAGAAGGTGGATGGCTGGCTGGCTGCTTCCGCGAATGCGGTCTTTGATCAGCCTGGCGCATTGGCGCCCTTTTTTGAGCGGTTATATCGAACTGAAGCCGGCCCGGATCGCGGCCCCGTACACATTCTGCACTTCGGCGACTCGCACACCGCTGCCGATCAATGGACCGCGGGCCTGCGCGACTCTTTTCAGCAGCGTTTCGGCAACGGCGGGTCCGGTTTTTCGGTAGCCGGCCATCCGTTTCCGGGATACCGGCGCGTGGATGCGCGCGGCGGAGCTAGCCAAGGTTGGCACAGCGAAGGACTGCGCAGCGCGACCGGCGATGGCTATTTCGGGCTCGGGGGTATCAGCATCTCCACCGAGCATGCCGGTCAGTCGGTTTTTCTCGATACCACGGGCGAGCGCATCGAAATCGACTACCTGCAGCATCCCGATGGCGGCAGCGTGGCGCTCTACGATAACGGCCAAATGTTGCAGGAGTTCTCGACGGATGGCGAGCTTGCGCCTGCCTGGATGGCGTTCGACGCGCCTGCGGGCGACCATCGCTTCACGTTGAAGACGCTCGATGCGCGGTTGGTCCGGCTCTTCGGGTGGGTCGCGGACAGAAGCTCCGGGGTCACCTACGAAGCCCTCGGCATCAATGGCGCGGAGGCGGGGGTGATGATGCGCTGGAACGAAGCGATGCTGGCTACCTACGTGCAACGGCGGAATCCGGGATTGATCGTGCTGGCCTACGGAACCAACGAAGCGAGTGACCCGAGCTGGATGCCGGAAACGTACCAAGCGATGTTCAGCTCGCTGCTGGAGCGGTTGCGAGGCGATGCTCCGGCGGCGAGCATCCTGGTCATCGGTCCGGGAGACCGCTGGGCGCGCTACCGCACCGGCTGGCGCGAGGTCCCCGGCATCGATTTCGTTATCGATGCCCAGCGCGCCGCCTGCCGCGAGCACGGCTGCACGTTCTGGGATTTGCGGCGGCGCATTGGCGGTCCCGGCGCGATGCCCGCCTGGGTCACGGCGGGCCTGGGCCAGCCCGATCGCGTGCATTTCACTGCTCCCGGCTATCAGCGCCTCGCCGCCGGCTTGTTCGACGATCTCATGGCGCAATACGCATCCTATAAAAAAGCACGAGTGGAAGCTGAGCCACCTTCTCATGGACAACCGCAGGAAAATCACTGAAATTGTGCGCCGCGTCGCCGGCAAACCCGTCGAGTTTGCGCCCGAGGAATCGCTTTTCGAATCGGGCCTGCTCGATTCGTTCACCGTGACCGACCTGGTTACGGAGTTGGAGTCGGAATTCTCCATCCGTATCCCCGATTCGGACCTGAACCCGCGCAAGTTCGACTCGGTGGCGCGGATTGAGACCTATCTCGAAAGCCACAACTGAGCGATGGCCTTTCTGCGCGCGCTCGGAAGTTACTTGCCCGAGCGGGTCGTGACCAATGCCGAACTCGGAGAGCGGTTGGGAGCGGACCCGGCCTGGATTTTGCAAGTTACCGGCATTGAACAACGCCGCTTCGCCGCAGCGGAGGAATCCGTGACCGATCTTGCCATCGCCGCGGCCAAAGATTGTCTCGAGAGCAGCGGTTTGCAGGCCGGTGAGATCGGCATGTTGTTGGTGGCCAGCGGCTCCGCCGACCGCCGCTTTCCCGGACCGGGCGCAACGGTGGGCAGCGGCCTCGGCATTGGCGGCGTGCCCGCGATCGATCTGCCAATCGCCAGCGCCGGCTCGCTCTTCGGGATCGCACTCGCGTCGCACTTGGCTGAGGCTTATGGCAATGTACTGGTGATTGGCGCGGAGATTTTGTCGCGTGTGGTCCCGCGCGACCGAGAGCACGTGGATACCGCGGTGCTCTTTGCGGATGGGGCGGGCGCATGCGTGGTGAGCGCCAGCGCCGGCTTCGCTAAAATCGCCGGCTCGCTGCTGGCCAGCGATGGCGCGGAAGCCGGCGCCCTCCACTTGCCTCTGGATGGGCCGCTCTCCATGGATGGCCGCACGATTATCCTGCACGCCGCCCGCAAACTGCCACGCGTCATCCGCGAACTGCTGGAGCGCCACAACTGCCCGCCGGAGGCAGCCGGAGCCTACCTGCTGCACCAAGCCAATCGCAACCTGATCACCCGGGTGGCCCAGGCATTGCGCGTGCCGGAAGAGCGATTTTTCTGTAATCTGGAGCGCTACGGCAATACTTCGTCGGCATCGCTGTTGATCGCGGCCGCCGAATGGCGGCGCCGCTTCACAGGCGAACTGCAAGCGCCCGTGGTCTTAGCGGCATTCGGCGCCGGGTTGCACTGGGGGGCGGTTTTGCTAAGCCCCTTCGAGAGCTGAGAAGATCGCGCGCGCGCCCAGGCGGCAGCATAGACAGCACCACCAGATGGCTGGACTTCGAGGACATTGACTGGCGTAGACAGCGGCGCTCTTTGGCGGCCGGAAGCGGCTTGTCGCGAGTCGCAGGGCGGGCTGAGATAAGTAGTCCGGACATCGAGAGTGTTCGGGTTTGAGTTTGACCGGAGGCTCGTCGGCTGCTGGTTCTGGCCTGGGGAACGATCCGGCCCGTCCATAGCGGGGCGCCCGGACGTGAATTCAGGGCTGGCAATTCGGTACTCTAAGGCGTGCGACGCCTGCGCGCGGAAGAGATCGTGGGGGAGGAATGGGCAGCCTGGTATGCTCTGACTCCCAGCCAGCGCTTCGTGGAATCCGCGAAGCTGTGGGACACCTATCTCGCCTTGGGAGGATCGCTTGAGCCAGAGCCCGATACTCAAAGCCCTTTCTTCGATCCGGAGGAGTGGCGCGAGAACGCTCCTCATGGGCGGCCAGGCGTGCGTATTTTACGGCGCCGCGGAGTTTAGCCGCGACTTGGATCTCTTGATTCAGGCGGACGAGACCAACCTGGCGAAGCTGGCAGAAGCATTCGCCGAGCTTGGGGCTGAGGTGATTGCCGTCCCGCCTTTCCACCTGCAGCGCGGCCACGCGGTTCATCTCCGATGCCGTGCTGGGCCGGTTGCGGGGCTGCGAATCGATTTGATGGCTTCCTTACGCGGTGTCGCTCAGTTTGAAGAACTATGGGCGCGCCGCGTCACCATCGAGGTTGCCGGCGAAGCGGTGGACGTGCTCGCCATTGAGGACTTAGTACGCGCCAAAAAGACGCAGCGCGACAAAGACTGGCCGATGATCCGCCGATTGATGGAGCAGCGATATTTTGAGAGCGGCGCCGATCCTTCGCCGGACCTGGTTCGGTTTTGGCTCCGGGAGCTGCGCACGCCAGAGCTCCCGATCGACTTGTCGACGAGGCATGTGGAACTGGCGCGCGAGGAAGCTACGAGGCGACCAGCCGTGCAGGCGGCACTTCGGGGTTTGCCGGACGATGTAACCGCGGCGTTGGAGTCCGAAGAACGGGACGAGCGACTCCGGGACCGGGGCTATTGGGCTCCGCTCAAGCGCGAGCCCCAAAGTTGCGTTTGCACCGGAGGAAGAAGTTATCGTAGTGGACCGTCCCGGAGATTTCTTTACCTATGGAGGCTCCCTTGCGGTCACGGCTCAGCCATACCGCCGAGAGGCGGCTGCAGGACTGCGCGGCGGCCTAATAGGCCCGCCCCACTCGACTGTTAGCGCGCGACGGCTTCGCGGGTGACGGGCTTGATTTCCACCCGGTAGGCTTGGTAATACACTTTGCCCAGGTTCTCCACCGAGTGCAGGGGCTGGCTGTTGGGATCGAAGGTTACCTGCATGGCCGTAAGCTCGGCGCGCGGAACGGGAGCGGCATTGGGCGTGAGGCGCTGCGAGGGGGGCAGGCGGAAATAGACCACCACGGCCGGCCAAGTGTGGGTATGCCAGGGCTCCTTTTCGCCCGGCGGAACACGCACGCTCAGGACGCGCACATACGGGTTTTCGAGCACCACGGTCATGTTCGGATCGTGGATCTTCATCGCGTCCGTCGCAGGCAACTCGGCCGCGGCCGCCGGCCGGCAGTCCGTGTCTTTCAGCTCGACCAGCAGGTTGTGCCGGTCGCGGTCACTGTCATCGAACCCCTTGCTCGGGCCGCCCTGCGACCAGCGGATATTGACTTTCGTCCAGGGCTGCTCATGGGGGCCGGATTGATCTTCGAAGAAGACGCTGGGCCACGGATGCGTATGCGGAAGTTCCTTGCTATGGAGCGGGACCCGCGCCTCGAGCACGCGCACCGTATCGTTCTCCAGGACCACTTTGTGGTTCGCCGGCGCGGCGGCCACGGCATCGGTGGCATCGACGACCGTCTTCCCGCAGCCCGCGGCATAGAGGCCGGCGGGAAGCAGGAGCATGCAGATGGTTGCCAGCGGTAGGGCAAACCGGAAACGATCGGCTGTTTGCATGCGCAGATCTTATCACCGCCGAGCATCACAGTGGGAGCGGTTTTGGTATATGCTTCGGATACCCGGAGGTCTGATATGCATGGGATGAAGCTGACGATCCTGTTGGCGCTGACGACAGGCTGGGCACTCTCCGCCCCACCCAAGAAAGCGGAGAAGAGCAACATGGAACTGGTCGGGTACAACGACCTCCAGGCCCGCAGCGCGTACCAACCTGTCATTGAAAAGCAGGGCGATCGTTGGATCGCCTACGTGGGCCACCATGCCGGCGTCCAGCCGAATCCGCTGACCGGCCAGGATGAACCGAACGGCACTTCGATCCTCGACGTCAGCGATCCGAAGCATCCCAAGTACATCGCGCACATTCCCGGCGAGCTGGTCAAAAGCGGAGGCGGCGATGCGGGCGGAGCGCAGATGGTGCGCGTATGCAGCGGCAACGATCTGCCGCATGGCGAAAAGGGCAAGTTCTATATGCTGCGCAGCTTCGGCAACTCCGCGCACGAAATGTGGGATGTCAGCGATCCGGCCAAACCCACGCGCATGAACGTCATCGTGAGCGGTTTGCGGGATACGCACAAGAGCTGGTGGGAATGCGACACGGGAATCGCCTACCTGGTATCGGGAGTGGTGGGCTGGCGCACCCCACGGATGGCGCAGATTTACGATCTGAGCGATCCGGCGAAACCAGTCTTCATCCGCAATTTCGGCCTGCCGGGACAGCAGCCGGGCGCGCGCGGTCCTACGCCGGGCGGTCTGCATGGCCCCATCTCGACGGGGCCGAAAGGCAATCGCGTGTACTTTGCTTACGACAATGCGCGCGACGGCATCCTGGAAATCGTGGACCGCGAGAAGCTGCTAAACGGGCCGAAAGAGCCAACCGAGGAGAACTTGAAATACCCGGTGATCGGGCGGGCCGACCTGCCCGACGATATCGGCGCGCATACGGCATTTCCGCTTCTGCAGATGGAGCTTCCCGAATTCGCCAAACAGCGGAACGGGAAAGTGAAGGACTTCGTGGCGTTAGTGGGCGAGACGGGGCCGAATGAGTGCCTGGAATACCGGCAGATGGTGCGGTTCTTCGATATCACCACCGAGTCGAAACCAATAGGCGCTTCCACTTGGACGGTCCCGGAGGCGAGCGGCAATTTCTGCACCGCCGGGGGCCGTTTCGGCACGCACTCCTCGAACGAGAGCTTCACGCCCATCTATTACAAGCGCGTGCTCTTCATCGCACATTTCAATGCAGGCGTGCGGGCTATCGACGTGCGCGATCCGTTTCACCCGAAGGAAATCGCGTACTACATCCCGGCGATCACTGACAAAACCGATAAACGGTGTGTGGGCCAGGGCGCGGAGCAGCATTGCAAGGTGGCCATTCAGACCAACAATGTGGAAGTGGACGACCGCGGATATATCTATGCCGTCGACCGCGCCAATACGGGCATGCACATTCTGGCGCTCACGGGCCCGGCGCGGCAGGTGGCGGATTACAGCCAGGCGGTAAATTGAGCGGGCACCGGGTAAGGGTTAACCTTCGGAAGCTTGCAAGACCTGTCCCAGTCTGTTACTCACGATAGTGGTATGCCGAAAAGATCGGATCCCGGAGGCCAGGGACGCCGCCGGGGGCACAGGCGGCGTGGCGGCAGTGCGTTCGAAATGGCTCTGCTGATGCCCTGGTATGTCTTTCTGTTTGTGGGTGCATTTGATTGGGGCTTCTACAACCACGCCTTGATTTCTACGGAAGCCGCCGCACGCGCCGCGGCTTTGCATGCGGCCGCCAGTTCCACTACAGCGGTAGACCAGGTCACCGCTTGCACGTACGCGGCGAATGAGCTGAAAGTCTCGAGCAACGTTCCTGCGAATACGACCTGCCAGGCAGCGCCTCTGTACGTAACCACCAACCTGGTGAACAGCGGCGCCGATGGCCAGCCGGCCGCCTCCGTTACCGTCACCTATCAGACGCCCAGTTTGATCCCGATTCCTTTCCTGCTGGATAAGCAGTTTTGGGTTTCGCGCACGGTACAAATGAGGCTGAGGAGCTGAAGGATGACCCGTCGTGAACGCCGCCGCGGCAGCGCCGTCCTGGAATTCACTCTAGCCGGAATTCCGTTTATTTTTATCTGGATCTCAGTGGCGCAAATGGCGATCGGAATGTGGCGGTATCACACGATTCAGTACGCAGTGAAAACGGCGGGCGCATACCTGACGCTGCACGGAGCGGATTGTTCCATGGGTTCGAATACGTGCGGGATCCAAATCAAAGACGCTGCCAAGCTGCTGGCATCTACAGCCGTGGGCATCGATCCAACGGCAATGACGGTAACCTTCAACGCCATCGATGTGGATCACACTACCGTCAAATCGACCGTGACGTGCCGTCTGGACGCTTGCGAAACGAACACCACCGCGTGGCCGCCAGTCAACTATAACTATCCGGGCAATGACGTCGAAATCAAAACGGAGTACCAGTTTCAATCGGCGCTCGCCATGTTTGCTCCGGGGCCCGGAGCAGGCGCGGTACAGTTCGGGACGATCTGGTTTCCGGGGTTTACGCATCAGACGATTCTGTTTTAGCGTCCTATTCTGCGTGATTTCTTGTTAACGCTCCCTAACGGCAATAATAGACTTGCCTAATCCACCGCAAGGTGGTAGGCTGGGGGTGCAGAATTGACCTCCCCTAGATTGGAATATTCAGCGTGTGGCTTTTCGCCCGCTGTTGGTGATGCCGTGAGCGCATTGGAGATGTATTCGGATGAAAGCGAGAGCACTAAACCGGCGCTTGTTTTAATTGGTGGCTGGATCAGCGAAGTAGATCTTTGGGCGGAGTTGTCGGTCCAATGGAAGGCTATATTGAACCAGTATGGTGTCGAATACTTCCATGCACACTCGTTTAGAAATGCTAGAGACCCGAAGTATCGACACCTTAGCAAGCATGACCGTGAGCACTTTCTCATATCATTGCTCATGTTGATTAAGAGGTATGCAAAATTTGGTCAGGTCGCATGGGCTAAGCCGGGAGTATATAACTATTTCACAACGAAGGAATTTAGGGCAAGGCATGGGTCAGTATATGCAACTTTGGTTGGTCAAGCGTTTGCGCTTGCCGGAATACATGTAACATATGACTGCAAGCGGGAACAGACCGTCTCTTTTTTCCTGGAGAGTGGTCACAAGCACGCGAAAGAGGCACTTCAATTTGTGGACCAGTATAAGGTCCTTAGTACGGCTCCCCCCAAGGACGTAGAAATTGTAGGTACAGTCGGTAATTCTGGATTAGCGTTTTCTCCATTCAAGGTTGGGGCATTTGGTTTCGGGTCGAAGCGAGAGATGATGCCCTTGCAGGCTGCCGATATCCTCGCGTACTGTTCTTTATGTCTTCGGAAAAACTCCAAAGATCCATACGCCAGGGCTCTGTTATCTGCAATAGGCCTCCCGATATTCGTGCGATGTTTAGACAAAGAGGCCATTCTAGGAATGGTCGAATTATTAAACCGGACTGATCGGGAAGAGGTTAAGATCCAGCATAACCGCAGGCGGCAAATAAAGCAGTTAAAGGCCTTGGGTCTCCCGTTCGAGGTTTTACCGGATCGTCTTTCTGTACAGATACCCGATGATCCTGATCTGGAGCGGAAGGTCAGAGAGATCATTGATGAGTAAAGCGTTATGATTGGAGCGAGGAAATATGAAGCAAGGCTCGGGACGCTCAATGCCCGACTGCATCGAAGGGCCGGAAGCTTTCGAGCGGTTCGATTCCCTGGTGGATGTCGTGCTGTCCGTTCCGCGATCCACGCTGAAGCGGCGGGAAACGATCTATCAAAAGAAGAAAGCGGCCAATCCCCACAAGCGCGGGCCGAAGCCGAAGCCTACGCCTTCCGGCGCTTCCCACGACCCTGCCGCTTAGAACGGAAGGTCCATTGTTTCCGTTTCCGGCTGGCTGGTCTTGCCGATCAGGTCCTTGTACATGAGCCGCTTGCCTACGATCTGAGAAACCGCCAGATCGAACCGATCCCAGTCGTTCATGTCCTTCCGGTTGTTGTAGCGGAACGCCTGTTCGTCAATGTACCGGAACAGATGGAAGGGTTCGACGGCGACATAAGTGCCTTTGAGGCTCCGCTTCAAGAGGCTCCAGAAGTTCTCCAGCCCGTTGGTGTGAACCTGCCCGTCAACGTAGGCTTCGGCGTGATTGATGACTTGGTGCGCGAAGTTCTCACTCAGACCCCAGTAGGAAAGCAGTTCATCGGTGTAGACGTTAGATCCCTTGCGGACGTGCTTCTCAACGATGGGCTGAAGAGTCTCTTTCTCCCGGTTGTCAACCACGGTCGCTCTGACTTGGCCGCCGCGCTTGAGCACGCCTACCACGACGGCCTTCTCAAAAGAATTGTTCTTGCGCTTCGAGGCGTGCATGTTTCGCGCCTTGCCGCCGATGAAGGTTTCATCTACTTCGATATGACCGGCCAGCTTGCCGCCCTGTTTTCCTTGGTGTGCCTGCCGAATCCGGTGAAGCATGAACCACGCGGTTTTCTGGCTGACTCCAAGAGCGCGGTGAAGCTCCCAGGAGGAGATACCGTTCTTGGCATTGGTGAGGAGCCACATCGCCGGAAGCCATTTATCCAGTCCGAGCGGGGAGTCTTCAAAGATAGTGCCAATCTTAATGGAGAACTGCCGCTTCGGGTGGTGACTCGCGCATTGCCAGCGGAGCTGATTCTTCAGGAAACTGACACTCTGGCTACCGCAGGTAGGGCAAGTGACCTTACCGTCAGGCCACCGCTTCGCCGCCAGATAGTTCAGGCAGTTCTCTGGGTTAGCAAAGTACAGGATCGCATCTTGAAGAGTGACCAGCGGTTTCGGTTCCATGGTTTAATCGTACCCCAAAACCGTGGATTAGTCAAGTTTATTATTGCCCTCCCTAACGGTCGAGCTGCAAGCAGCGGCTCAGCTTCGGCGTTTCTGAGCCGAACGTGACGAGCTTAGTACATACGTTCAGAAATTCGCCCACGTATTCCGGAGCACCGCACCGTTAGGGAGCGGTACAGCCGGCCAGCGACACGCTAACTTTGGTCAGCCTGCCGGAGAGAACGGCGTTTAACCGGATTTTCAACCTGGTGGATTGGCCGTATGCTGAGCGTAGGTATGTCGCCTGAAAGGAACCGGCGCCGCAACGCTCGTGGTCAGGCAGCCATCTTCGTGACCATGTCGCTCGTCCCCACGATGGGATTGATCGGGTTGGTGGTGGATGTGGGTTGGTCGTACTGGCGCAAGCAGGCGGCCATGACCGCCGCCGAAGCAGCGGCCAATGCCGCGGCACAGGCGGCGATGAGTGCGACCGCGTATTCCTGCGGCGGCTCAGGCGGAGTGAACTGCCAGACAACGGCACAGAACTGTTCTTCCAACCCGGTGAGCAGCCCGCCCAACGACTCCATTCTTACGGCGTGCCTCTACGCGAAACAGAACGGATTCAGGAACAGCGGCCGGCAAACCGTAACGGTGCAATCCAATACCTCCAATATTCCAGTCTCTGGCGTGTCCGGTGTGTCTTACTGGGTGAAAGTAACGGTTTCTGAAAATATTTCGCAGACCTTCTCGGCGGTTCTCGGCAATACCTGGTCACAAATCAAAGCGGAATCGATCAGCGCCATTTTCGGGCAGGCCAAAGGAGCTTGCGTTTATGCGCTGAACCCGAGCGCGCCGGATACGGTTCTGGTGAACGGCACAGCCACGGTAAATGCATCCTGCGGCGTGTACAACGACTCCAACAGCAGTACGGCTCTGGACGTTAAGGGCGGCGGAAATATTACGGCGAATACTGTGAATATCGTCGGGAACTACACGGATAACGGTGGCGGCGGCACGATCTCGGTTATGGGGGGCGGAAGCATCACAACCGGCGCCGCCATTCAACCGGATCCGTTCGGCGGAGTGCCGGCGCCGAGCGCTCCGGCGGGGCATGGGTGTGACTCCAACGGCATCAACGGCGGTGGAACCATTCACATGCCGGCTGACGGATATTACGTCGTATGCGGCAATATTAAGCTCACCGGCAACGGCACGCAGAACTTCCCAGCGGGAATCTACATCGTGGAGAACGGCGGCATTACCTGGAACAACGGAACTGTCACCGGAACTGGAGTGACTTTCTATCTGACGGCCAATCCGACATCCGATTACGGCGGTGTGTCTGTAGGTGGCAGCGCCAAGGTGACGCTCACCGCCCCGACCACCGGCACTTATCATGGCATTCTATTCTTCCAGGACAGGAGCATTCCGACAACCGGCGCTGCCGCTGATTTCGAAGGCGGCAGCAATATGAACCTGACCGGATCCCTGTATTTCCCTACGACCCCAATTGTCTATACGGGTGGAAGCCAGACAAGCCCCACCTTAACGGGACTGGTCGGCAATACGGTCTTTTTCAAAGGCACCAGTTATTTTGCCGCGGATACCAACGGAGCCGCCACCGGGCTTGGCCTGCCTACGGTAGCGATGCTGGAATAGACGCCGAATTGGGCTGTGCGGGAGGCAATCCTTTGCCGGTCAGGACAGTAGCCTTCGGCTGGTTAGCGGAGGGGAGCAGGCGGGTGAGCAGATGGCGCGGCTACTGCGTCTAGCCTGGTTCGGGGCATCCAAAAAGCGGCCCCCGGGTCAATCGGCAGTGCTGGCTATTCTTTGCGCGATAATTGTCCCGATCCGTTTGCCGTATTCGTCTCTGTCTTTGTCCACTCGCGCGAGCAATTCGTTTTTGAGGGTGTTGAGCTTTTTGGTCCCTTCCCGCATCCCTTTGTAAAACTCGTTCTCAAACAGAGCCACTTCTTCGTCGTCGTGCTGTGCGGCGGTTATTTCGCGGAACGTATTCAAAACAACTCTTGCGTATCCCTTCTGGCCCTGCGCCGTCGTCAGGTGATCTTTTCCCGGCCACTTATCCGCCGTGATCCAGGGAGCCTCCGGGCTGACATTGTCGAGGGCCACGGGTTGACCTGTGGCGAGGAAGTCGATGTTGTTCAGACCCAGCCACTTCTGGCGCCCCTCTCGGTACACCGCAAACCGGTCATTGTTGTTCACAATGAGGTCGAAAACCGCGATCGCACCGAGAGCCCTCAGTTTGTTTGAAACGAAGAGAAAATTCCTGAGCTGCTCGGTCATCTCCGCATTCTTGAGATCTTCCACCCGCTTCTGGAGGTTGTCGCCCATGGCTATTACCGGCATCTTAACGAAGTAATCGTTGGTTGCGTTTTGCAGCGTGTAGCTTGCCACACCCGCGAGAGTCATGGGTTGGCCGTCATCGCGCGCAGTTACACGGCTGATCGTCTTCAGTTCGACGTGGGTGAGCAGGGCGCTCTTCGGAACACCTTCGAACGCCCGCCGCGCCAGCCAGGAGATGTAGTCATAGCGGGATTTATACTGGCTGAACGGCTGGGCGCAGGTTTCGTACTTGAGGACGAGTTCGCCCCCGTTAGTGCGTCTCGCTATCCAGACGGAGCCCGAGACCTGCCTCAACGAGTCAAAGGGGTTTTCTTCAGGAATAATCAGATCCGACAGACCGGCGGCATCGCCGTCCTCCAAAATCATCCGCCATAGATAGAATTTCCCGCCGCCGCCACCATAGAAGTAAAATTCCAGCTCCCGGAACCGCGTGGGAGTGATATCTGGCGACTCGGAATTGCCTAAATGGATGCCTAGGAAGGCATGCTTGGACAGCGGCCATGAAGCATCAGGGTTTTCAGGAGGCTTGTTCTTATTCGCGATGACGTCGGCGATATCGCCCAGCACTGCTCCCAGAATCTCCCGGAAATCTCTCGGGTATGGCACCACACACTCACGTTCAAGCCAGGTTTGGCCCACGGGTATGGCGATTGTCAGCGGCCTCGGCCAGGCAAACCGCACTGTAGAAGCGAACTTCTTCATATCGGTAAAGCCCTCGTACAGGTCACGCTGCGGCTGCTTCTCCCGTTTCTCGTAATACTCGTCAATACGGGGCCGAATCCCGTAAATCCACATATCGGTCGATTTATGCCGTGCGTACCGCGAGCGGTTGTACGGACTATTAACGTGCTTATTCTTCTTTCTCACCAAGACCCACGTCATGGCTGCTCCTCTAAATGGCGATCGGCAATTCTCTTCATCCTGAATATGGCGCGCAGCCGCTCGGCGTGCGTCATTCCTTCGCTGCCCCCGGGCCGTCGCTCAGATCAGGCTTCCCCGGATCCGGGCCAGTTCCTGGCTCGAAGCAGAGAATGCTTCCGCCAGGCCAGGCCAGTCGTTGGTGTAGTCGACGAGGTCGCCGAGTTTCTGATTCTCATTCCATCCGCCAGACTTCTGAACGAGCGTGTTCAAATCGTCCAGCAGCTTTTTCCAGAAGCCTCTCATGCCGAACTTTGCATCTTCCGCGCCGCCGAAGACAACCTCATTGAGCGGAGCCAGAAACGTCAACTGCTTCTGATCCAGTTCCCACTTTCCGTCGAGCGATTTGAATTTATCGAGAATCAGATTGGTTTCCGTTGTCCAGGTACGCGATGACTTTTCCACCATCGCCGCGATGATGCGGATTTCCTTCTCGCGCCGTTTGGGATTCTCGTCAAGTAGGGGGAACCTCTCGGACATTGTTTCCAAAACGAGGACGGCGTTCGCGTAGTTTGTCCCGATCTTCTCCTGGATCAGCTTGAGATACTCTTTGAGGGCTTGCCGCTTTTCCGGGGTTCCGAGCCCAGCCGCCTGAGTCACGGCCTCCCGGAAAAGATTCACGAAGAGCTGCGGATCCAGGTCCTGGGCAAGCGGGCGGAAGGTTTCCTTTTTGGTCGCCCACTTCGGAATTTTTCTCTCATCGGGTCCATCGCCGATGCGCTTGTAGGTAACCTTCGCCGGATCGGTCCGCAGATCGTCCCAGAGCTTTGCGTATCCATTCGGGCCGTCCATCAACTCTTCCATCTCTTTTTTAACTTTTAAAAGATCGGATTCGGCCGCGGAAAACTGACCGCGCGACGCCAGTGCGAACCGGACTGAGTCGTGGATGTAACTGGCTTTGGAGTAGTATTCCGCCAGCAGTTTTCGTTTTCTGTTGAGATCCTCGAAGAAGATATCCCCCCCAGATTTGGGTCCGTCATCCAGAGTCGAGTAGGGGCGCAACTGCGCGAGCAGCCGGACACGGTACTTTCCGGACTGGGCCTGCAAAGCCGAGGCGGCCTGCATGATTCCTTCCAGATTCATGTTGAGCGGCGGGAGGTAGTCGTCCGCCGGCGGGTCAAGCTGATTCACAACCGGCGTCAGACCCGGATCCTCAGTATCGCCGGGGGACCCTCCGCCGCCTCTTGGATGGGTTGTGATCGGAAGTGGGGCATCATTTTCGCCAAGCTCGGGGCCTTCGTCCAAATCGTCCTCGTCGTCAGAATCCCTCATCAGCCGATCCGGAATTCCGCCGCGGGCTGCTTCAGCCCGGCTTTCATCGGTGAGTGGCGGGAGCCGCCGGGAATCTTCGAGGTGAGGCGGCTGTGGCGCGACGCTGCCTCTGCCGGGGCTCGTGATCGCATAGGCGCGGACACCTTCGCCCACGCCGGCGTGAATCACCTGCAGCGAAAAATCCGTTCCGGCGATCTTTTCCAGATCTTTCCAGGCGGTCTGGACGCTGCCATCCACATTCACCAGCTTGGAATCGTACTTGCCCCTGATCTTGTTCTGAATTTGCGTCAGTATTTCTTCGGACTGAACCTGGAGTTCGGCAAGGCCAATGAGATATCCGCCGGCAATAAAGCCCTCTACAAAATAGTCGCCGTATTTTTTCCGGAATTCGGCGGGATCGGTCGCGGCCAAACGCCTCGCGTGCGCGCTCAGCCTGAATCCCTGCAGCCGGACCAATGCCCGCTCCATATAGGAGAGCACCAGAAAGTACAGGGAGAACCTGTTCATCCGCCTTTCGCGCAAAAATCTGCCGATGGCGCTCGAGGAGAAGACATCGTAACCAACCTTGAGATCCGCCTGGGCCGAGATGAGACTGCTCACCTCCTGCGTCGTCTGCACCTGTTTGATCCGGAGCTGGCCGGTCTGGCCCTGGCCCTGGGGACGTTCCACAAGCGCAAATTCGTCGACGGCTGCGGAAGGCAGAATGTTGTGGCTGACGGAGTCGTACCCCACCCCCTGTGACATCAGAGGCAGCCATGGCACGGCGATGTAGCCCTGGCCCAGATTTGGGAGTGGAGTCGCGCTGGTCTCTGTTTCGGGCTTCGGAATGTTGTCACCCATAATGGCTCCTCCTTACGCTCAAGCGCCGGTCGCCAGAATTTTCACATCTTTGATGTCTCTCACGTACATGTACATCGTGAAGTGCTTACATTGCTCGATAAGAGCGGCGTATGCCTTTTCGGCGCCTCTGCGCGCAAGCCGGCTGATCGGTTCTTCCCATTCCTCCGGAGCCGACGGTTTGAGAGGATCGATCGCGTTCACTTTGCCGCCCAGATTTTCCAGCCGTTGCGCGACAGCGTCCCACAGTCCCGCGATGATGCCCAAAGCCTTGACGGCCGTGGCGCACGCCTCCCGCATTTGCGTGAACTGGCGGTCGAGAGTGTTGAAGAACAACTTAACGGCGTGGTACCGCTGCACCTGGTCCAAAAAGTTTTTGAACTGCGCCATGAGTTTGCGCATCTCTTCCGCCGCAACGGCCAGAGACTCATGGCGAAAAAGGACGCAATGGTCCCGAACGGAGGCAGGATTACCATCCCCATCGTCGCGGCGCCCGCTCCGGAGGCAAGCCCGGCCCATTTGGTGTGGTACTCGGCCACCATTTCCTCGAACTTCTTCATCAGGGCTTCGCCGGTTTGATCGTGCGGAACGTTGTGGGATTTTTCCCACGCTTCCACTTGTTTCTTTTCGTCCTCCAGCCACTTGGCGTATTTGTCCTGGATGTCTTTCGACATGTCGTGATCTTTTTCGATGCTGTGCGAATACGCGATCACCTCATTCTGCATCGTGGCAGCTGTGATCTTGTGCTGGGCAGCGAGTTTTTTCAGCTGGTCCAGGCCTTTGAGGAAATCCCTCTTGAATAGTTCCTTGTTCTGGTTAGTCAGAGTGGAATACTTTCCGTGCTCTTCGAGCAAAAACTCAATGGCGGTGACTGAGGTCTCCGCATAGATCTGTATGCCGCCCGCGATGTTACCCATCTTGCCGAGCATGGGTTCCCATTTGTCGGCATTCCCTCTCGCCCGTTCCATCAGCTCCGGCACTGAAAGGATCCGTTCGCCGACGGCGTTGGCTGTCTTCATGCCTTCCTGATTCGGAGGCTCAGGCGGCAGCCCCAGTGTCTTAATGGTGCGAACGTACATCCCCATGTTCTGTACCCAATCGAGTTTCAGAAAATCCGCCGTGATTTCCTTGAGTTCATTCGGGGCGATTCCATTAGGACTAAACCTCTCTTCAACCGTTTTTTCGGCCATGATTGTGTCTCCTTGCCAGATTTCAGAAGCTCGCGCCGGGTCAGGGAACTGCCTGCATATCAGTTATCGTTTCTCGCACAGAGCCCCGATTTCTTTCATCAGGCGCAACTGCGTCTTCGAAAAGAGGGAAAACGGCTCCTCGTACCATGAATACATTTCGCCGGGGCCTTCCCCGCCCAGCAACTGGGCCACGCCGTTTAGATTGTTTTCGATCCGCTGCCATTTTCCCCGCTGCAACTGCACCGCGACGGCGAGAGATCGGGCCTCTTTTTCGATGGCCTCCGCTTGGGGAGCGATAAAACGGGCCCACAGCACGGAAGCCTGCGGATAGTCGACCAGGGGAGAACTTGTCAGCCGTTTGTGGATCTCGCTTCGGCCCGGATCCAGCTTCCACGCCTCATTGGGCTCAAGGAGATTCCAAAATGTTTTGCGGCGGGATTCATTGTAAGCACTCATGTCCCGGAGAAGATGAGTCACGTAGTCCGGGACGGGCGCATTCAACTGCCGGCCGGACACGACCTGCACGATCTTTCCGACTTCCTGCGCTTCGTCCAGCAGAACAGCCAGCCGGGCGTCGAAATCTTTGAGCGGCTGGAGCGCACTCGTAAGCAGATAAGATGCTGTGAAAGCGCCGCTGCCGACCTTGACTTCCTGACGGCTGACTCCGGTTCTAAGTCCCGACATCTGGTTGAAGATGGCCCAGCGGGCATTCTGCTCCGTTTCCTCCCGCAACCGAATGTTGAGTGAGATCTTCCTTTCGAGCAACTCGCACGTACTGGCGGCGGCTGCGACAAGAAAATGGGCGCTGGAAGAGACCTGATCCTGAACGTTCTGGAAGTCTTTTCCCCATGCCGGCAACACATCGTATGTCCGCCAGCTCAGACGGATGATCGCGTCGTTGAGATATACCTCTTCCGAGTATTGGTATTGTGGCGGACTGGATGCCACGGTTCTCCTCCGATGCTAAAGTCCGAGGGTCCCGCCGAAGGCTCAGCCGCACGAAAGCGTGACTATTACGTTGCCGATTTGATGCGGCCAAAACAAACAAAAATGCTGTTCGTTAAGTAGAGTACCCTTCCAACCATGGCAATGCAAGGCATTTTTCGAACGGCGTGCGATACATTAAATTACAAAATCGTTACAGTCTCCTGGACAATTTTCCTACGCCGGTTGCAGCCACTCGATCGGAATAAAAGCGCGAGAATATCAATCCAGGAATGTTGAATTCAGCATGCCGTTTGCCCGGCCGCAACAGAGCTTTTCTGTCCACGGAGTTTCTTCGCTGTTGGTTCCCTTTGCGCGCCTGCGCGGCATTGGTTAGGAAATCGTTCGCGCGCGGGGAAGGTCGTGCGTCGGGAACTCGTGTTACTCTGTAGAGCACAAAAGCGCCGCGTGGGGAGTACGGTCCGGTATCCCCGTATCGCCGCGCTGAGTCACCCCAACATCTGCACGTTATTCGATGTGGGGAGCACGCCGGAGGGTATGGCGTACTCGCTCCGCCCGCTCCGGTCCCGATCTTCCCCGGACGGTAGCGATGCTGGAATAGACGCCGAATCGGGCTGTGCGGGAGGCAATCCTTTGCCGGTCAGGACAGGTAAGAACCCGCCGGGCTGTTCCCGCAAGCCGATCGGAGTCAGCCCGCCGATCCGCAATTCCACGATCTGGTTGGCTGCGCGCGGTTGGGCCAACTGCACCTTGAGATAATTCTCCGTCAACGCCGCGCCGGGCTCGTGCAGGGTCACCGCCGAGAGCGTCTTCCCGACCATGCGCTCCCGAAACGCGCGATTTTTTTCGGCGGACAGTTCGCGCAGCAAGCGGTTGCGTTCCTTCCGAACGTGGATCGGGACGGAATCGGCGTCCTGGGCTGCGGGAGTTCCCGGGCGCTCCGAATAGGTGAACACGTGGAGATACGTAAACGGGAGACTCTCGATGAAGCGGCGGCTCTCTTCGAAATCGGCATCGGTCTCGCCCGGGAACCCCACCATTACGTCCGCGCCGATGGCAGCATACGGCATCAGCGCCCGCGCTTTCTCAACGCGGTCCCTATAGTGCCGGAGGCGGTATTTGCGATGCATGCGGCGCAGGATGCGGTCCGACCCGCTCTGCAACGGCGCATGGACGTGCTTGGCGATGCGGGGGGAGGAGGCCATCAAGCCGAGCAGGTCATCGGAGAAATCCATCGGCTCAACGGAGCTGAGGCGCAGCCGCTGGATATCGGTTTCCGCCAGCAGCCGGCGAATCAGGTCCGCCAGCCGCATCGTGCTGCCGGGCTCGCGCCCCCAACGGCCCAAGTTGATGCCGCTGAGCACGATTTCGCGATACCGGCTCGCCATGCTGCGCACCTGTTCCAGCACTTGTTCGGCGGGCGCGCTGCGGCTGCGGCCGCGCACGAAGGGGATCACGCAAAACGAGCAGCGGTTGTTGCAGCCATCCTGTATCTTCAGGTTCGGCCGCGTGCGGTCGCCCGCCGCATCTTCCACCGGAGCGGAGAGGAAATCCCGCTGCGCGAAGATATCTCCCACATGGATGTTGCCGTGGTAAGGCGCCGCCGTCACCAGTTCGGCAATCTGGGTCTTGTGCGAATTGCCCACGACCCACTCGACACCCGGCATGGCGGCCAACTCTTCGGGAGCGCGCTGCGCGTAGCATCCGGTGACCAGAATGCGCGCCGCCGCATTCTCGCGGTGCACGCGGCGGATGGTCTGCCGCACATCTTCATCGGCCGAAGCGGTCACGGTGCAGGTGTTGAGCACCACCAGGTCCGCCTGGGCGCGCTCGCCGGCTGATGCCAGTCCCTTGGCTGCCAGCAAGGCTTCCAGCGCCGCGCCATCCGCCTGCGTCGCGCGACAACCGAAGTTCTGTACGAAGAATTTCTCCACTCCTATTGATTATAAAATTGCCTAGATATGTCCTACCGAGCCGAACAAGTCGGGAGCCTGCTCCGTCCGCCGGAACTGCTCGAAGCGCGCGCGAGGGCGGCTTTGCCGGAAGCGCTCCGGGCCGCCGAAGACCGAGCCATTGAACAGGCATTCGCCGGCCAGCGCGCCGCCGGCATTGACATTCTGACCGACGGTGAATTGCGCCGCGGCTCGTGGCTGACCGATATGGCCGATGCCGTGGAGGGCTTCGTTCGCGAAAAGGTCATGCTCGAGTGGAAAGGCCCCGGGGGCGGCGAAGAGGCCAGTACCGCGAATGCCGTGGGCGGGAAGCTGCGCAAAATGCGCAAGCTGACCGCGCATGAGTTGCCGTTCCTCAAAAAGCACGCCGGCGGGCCCTTCAAAATCACTCTGCCCGCGCCTTCCAACTTTATCGTGGCCAGCTACAAGCCCGGCGTCACCGACCAGTTCTATGCCACTCATGAGGATCTCTTGGGCGAACTGGTAGCGATCATTCGCGATGAAATCCAATGGCTGGCAGCGGAAGGCGCTACCTACATTCAGTTCGACGCTCCTTATTATTCGCACTACCTGGATCCGCATCAGCGGGAGAAGATGCGCGCCGCCGGCCGCGACCCCGATCGCGAGCTGGAAATCGGCATAGCCGGCGACAACGCGGCGATGGACGGCGTGCCGCGCGACCGCGTGACGATGGCGCTGCACGTCTGCCGCGGCAACAGCCGCAGCCGCTGGTATACCGAGGGCGGTTATGACGCCATCGCCGAGAAACTGTTCCAGAATCTGCACGTGGATCGCTTCTTGCTGGAGTACGATACCGAGCGCTCGGGCGGTTTCGAGCCGCTGCGGCTGGTTCCCCGCGGAAAGACTGTGGTGCTGGGGCTCGTGACCACCAAGGAGCCACAACTGGAGCCCATCGATCAGCTGCGCAGGCGCATCGACGAGGCCGCGCGCTACGTGCCCCTGGAGAACCTGGCGTTGAGCCCGCAGTGCGGGTTCGCCTCGGTGGCCGCCGGCAACCTGCTCTCCATGGACGAGCAATGGCGCAAGCTGGAACTGGTCGCCCAGACGGCGCGGAAGGTGTGGGGGTAGCGGGGGATCAGCAGTCAGCGATCAGTAATCAGTAATCAGTAATCAGTAATCAGTAATCGGTAATCAGTAATCAGTAAAACCAGGTACACCTCGCCTGATGGCGCGGTCTCCATAATGGTTGGCGCGAAGGGGCGGGATAGACAACTTCTCACTCCATCTGCGCCGGATCGAGGCGGGGAACTAGCAGGTGGATGATCGCCAGGGCCAGGAGGTACACCGAGCCGGCGATGGCGAACATGGGGACGTAGCTGCCGGTGAACTGGAGGACAAAGCCGGCGAAGGTGGCGATGAGCATGCCGCCGATGGCGCCGCCGAAACCGGCGATGCCGACCACGGAGGCCACGGCGCGCTTGGGGAAGGTGTCGGATGCCATGGTGTAGAGGTTGGCGGACCAACCCTGGTGGGCCGCTGTGGCCAAGCCGACCAGGGCCACGGCAAGCCAAAGCTTTCCGGCGGTGGCTCCGAAAATGATCGGGACCACGGCGAGCGCGCACACGAGCATGGCGGTCTTGCGGGCGGCGTTCAGGCTCCAGCCGCGCTTCAGGAGCACGGCCGGCAACCATCCGCCGCCGATGCTTCCGGCCATGGACATGGTGTAGATGATGACGAGGGGCCAGCCGAGATCGGTGAGCGTGAGGCCGTACTGCGTGTTCAGGAATTTGGGCAGCCAAAAGAGAAAGAACCACCAGATGGGATCGGTGAGGAAGCGGCCGGCCACGAGCGCCCAGGTTTGGCGGTGGGGGATCAGGCGCGCCCAGGGCACGGACACAGCGGGCTCGGGCGGATCGCTCTGGATGTAGCGGAGCTCGGAAGTGGTGAGCTTGGGGTGGGCTTCGGGGCGGCGGTAAATCGCCAGCCAGGGGAGCACCCAAAGCGCGCTCAGCGCCCCCATGCAGAGGAAGGCCCACTGCCAGCCCCAGTGTATGGCGATCCAAGGCGCGGCGGCAGGTGCGACAATGGCGCCGATATTGGCGCCGGAGTTGAAGATACCAGTGGCCAAAGCGCGTTCCTGCTTGGGAAACCATTCGGCGACGGTTTTGATGGCGGCGGGGAAATTGGCGGCTTCGCTCAAGCCGAGGAAGAAGCGCGCGGCGGCGAAGGCCAGCACGGAGCGGGCGAGCGAGTGGCCCATGGTGGCGAGGCTCCAGACGCCGATGGCGATGGCGTAGCCGAGGCGGGTTCCGGCGCGGTCGATGAAGCGGCCGGCCAGCAGCAAGCCCGCGGCGTAAGCGGCCTGGAAGACAGTGACGATGTTGCCGTACTCGATTTCGTTCCACCGGATGACGCGCTGTAGCTCGGGCGCGAGCACGCCCAGGACCTGGCGGTCCATGTAGTTGAGGGTGGTGATAAAGAACAGGAGGGCGCAGATGCGCCAGCGGTAGCGGCCGACGATGGCGCCGGCGCGGGCAGCGGGAGTGAGCGGGGGCGCTTCGTGGAGGGTGGACATCAACTACTCACTGTCCACAGGCCCAGAGCCGGGTTGGATATGAAGTAGATTTCTTCGCCTCCGAGGACATTGTAGCCCTCGGCCAGGTTGGGCGGTTGGTAGGGCTGGTAGTCGAAGCCCACTTGGCGGATTTCGGATTCCGAGAGACCGCCGGGGCAATAAGTGATGGTGAAGCGGCCCTCGGAGGAGCCGTGGATTAGGTGTGCGGCGGCACTGAGATTCGCGGCGACATCGCGGTTGTCGCGCACCGCCTGGCAGGTGGCGGGAGTGCCGCGATAGCCGTACTGGCGGATGAGGGCGTCGATGGCGGGGTCTTCCCCGAAGCGTTCGACGCCGGGGGCCAGCACGATCAGTTGGCCGCCATCGGCCATGGCCATGCGGGTGCGGTAGATGGCCTTATTGCCCAGCCAGGTGCTGTGGAATTCGTCGGGCGGTAGGTAGACGATGCACTTCTGCAAGGGCCGGTCGAGCACCGTGATATTGAGGCGGCAGCTCAAAGCGGCGGCTTTTTGGAAGCATTCCAGATCGTCGCCGATAAAGAGGCCGCTAGATTGGCAACCGATGACGGTGAGCACGTGCACGATCGGAAGGTGGGCCAGGGAGCGGGCGCCGCAGTTGAGGACGCGGCGCACGGGGTTATCGGCGCGGCCCATGATCCGTTCCATGCCGTAGATTGCGCCCAGGTAATGGCTCCTGTGGATGTTCTCGGAGCCGCCGGTTCCGATAAGGAGATTCTTATTCTGGCCGGCCATGCCGGCGACCTCGTGGGGCACAACCTGGCCGATGGAGAGGATCAAATCGAAATCGCCTTCTACTAGAAGGCGGTTGACCTGCACGGGCCAGGAAAAATCGAGCGCGCCTTCGGACTGTTCGCGAATAAACGAACCGGGGACTTCGCCCAATGTGGCGAGCCCGTGACGCCAGTCGTGCACGTGGAACCGCTCGCGCGGGACTCCGGGGAACATGCGCGCGATCTGGGCATCGCTCATAGCGTGATGGGTACCGAGCGCCGGCAGGACGTGAGTCAACCGGTCGCCGTAATACTCATGGATGTAGGAGGTCAACTCACCGGCACGTGAATGGTAGCGGGTGAAATCGGGAGGGATGACGAGAACCTTGTGACGCGGTCCGAGCGCGTCAAGCGCCTGGAACAGGGCGCCGCGCGGATCGGATAAATCGCCTTCAAAGAAGAGACTCACGTGTTGACACCCGAGGCCAGAAAGCCACCATCGACGACGATGCACTGGCCGGTGATGAAGCTGGCGGCATCGGATGCCAGCAGGACGGCCGCGCCGGCGAGTTCCTCGGGGCAGCCGAAGCGCTGCATGGGAGTGCGCATGAGGAGTTCGTGGCCGCGTTCGGTTTCATCCAGCAGCTTGCGGTTGAGGTCAGTGCGGAAGACGCCGGGAGCCACGGCATTCACGTTGATGCCGGCGGACGCCCACTCGACGGCCAAGCTGCGGGTCAGGGAGAGCAGCGCCGATTTGGCAGCGGCATACGCCGCGACTTCCTTCAAACTGACGAACGAATTCAGGGACGCGATGTGAATGACGCGTCCGCGGCGCGAGGCCGCGAGGGCTTCATAAAAGGACTGGCAGGAGCGCAGGGCTCCGGTGGCGTTCACGTCGAGGAGCGAGGCCCATTCGGCATCGGTGACCGCCACGGTCGGCTTGCGGGCCACCGCGCCGGCGGCGTAAACCAGCACGTCAATATGTCCGAAGTGCTGGAGAACGCGGTCACGCAAGGCATCGACCGAGCCGCGATCGTGGGCATCGGCGGCGAGCGCTAAGCTGCGGCGTCCCAGATGCTCGATAGAGTGGCTCACCTCCGCCGCCAGTTCTTCGCGGCGGCCAGTCGCCACCACGTCGGCTCCGGCCTCGGCGAGCCCCAGCGCGATGGCGCGGCCCAGGCCGGACGTTCCTCCGATCACCACCGCGACCCGTCCGGTGAGATCGAGCGTTTTAAGCATCCAGCCTCTTGCCGTTGACGGTCACTTTTTCGAGCACGAGGCCTTCCACATTCTCGATGATATTCGCGTTCGCGACGCGTTCGAAGTCGCAGTTTTCGAGGTGCAGGTTGAGGATGGGCGCCTTAGGGAAGCCGCGCACGTTGAGGGCATACTTGGCCTGTTTACAGGTGACGTTGCGGATATCGATGTTGCGCACGACGGGCCGCTCGGGGCCGTTGGGGCCTTCTTCGTAGTAGAAATCGATCTGGACGACGGCATCCGCGATCTGGCCGATGGTGATATTGCGATAAAACACGTTTTCGATGGCGCCGCCGCGCAGGGCGTTGGTTTTGAAGCGCAGAGCCTGATCGAGGCGGGGACTATCGAGGTTGCAGTTTTCGGCGAAGACGTTGCGGACGCCGCCGGACATTTCGCTGCCGATGGTGATGGCGCCGTGCCCCTCCTTCATGGTGCAGCTGCGGACGACGATGTTCTCGGAAGGGCGGCCCACGCGGCGGCCGTCGCGGTTGCGGCCGGACTTGATGGCGATGCAATCGTCGCCGGTATCGAAGACGCAGTTTTCGATCAGGACATCGTTGCAGGAATCGGGATCGCAACCGTCGTTGTTAGGGCCGTGGCTTTCGATTTTGACGCCGCGTACCGTGATGTTACTGCAATAGAGCGGGTTGATTTCGAACATGGGCGAATTGACGATGCGCACACCTTCGATGAGGATGTTTTTGCCACGCACGGGCTGGATGAAAGCGGGGCGCAAGTAGCTGCCCTCGCCGAATTTACGTTCCGAAGCGGGGACGTCGCGGGCCACCATGTCGTAGAGAGCCTTGCGGGCGGCATCCTGGTTGGGCTGTCCTTTGCTCCAGCCGCAATTGGTGCGGCCTTTCCAGGGCCACCAATGCTCGCAATCGCACTGGCCATCGAGTGTGCCCGCGCCGGTGACCGCGATATTGTCCTGGCCATCGGAATAGAGGAAGGCGGAGTAATTCATGCATTCCATGCCTTCCCAGCGGGTGAAGACGAGGGGAAGGTATCGGCGGGAATCGCGATCGAAGCGCAGGGTGGCGCCCTCGTTAATGTGGAGATTGACATTGCTCTGGAGATGGATGGCGCCGGTGAGATACACGCCCGGCGGCACGACTACGCGTCCGCCGCCAGCCTGATGACAAGCGGCGATGGCTGCGGCGATGGCGGAAGTGCAGTCTTTTTTGCCATCGCCCGCGGCGCCGTACCTGGCGATTTCGAAATCGCGGCCAGGGAAAGCCGGGGGACGGATGCGATTCAGGATGGCGGGGAGTTGGCTCCAGCCTTCGGCGGCTGGAGCGGCGCGCATCTTTCCGGCGTAACCGAGCGCCGCGCCAACCCCGGTGGTTTTCAGGAAATCGCGTCTGCGCATATGAGACATGCCAACCCGAATATAAGTGGTGGCCCGGTGGCTGTCAAATCTGAAAGGCTAAAGGATCAGTTCAGCGCGGCTCAAGGACGGGCGGCTTTCGGCGCCATAGCGCCGGGGCCGGGGCCGCGTCCAAAGACCCACCGTTCACTTCCGATGAAAGCAACCTTCAGGAAACCGCGGTTGACAGAGAGGGTCGCGGGTTTCTACCGTCAAACTAGGATGCCGACGCAAACCGTGATTCCGAAACCGGCGGCCAGTGACGGGTTATCTGTGAGGCTGGAACCCGGGCAACTGGCTGTCACCGTGCATGAGGAATTGGCCGCCACGCCATTCATCGACGTTCATACGCACCTGTTTATGCCATCGCTGGGCCGGCTGGGGCTGTGGGGCATAGATGAACTGATTACCTACCACTACCTGGAAGCGGAATTGTTCCGCTCGAGCGCCCTGACGCCGGAGCAATATTTCGCGCTCAACCGGCAGGAGAAGGCCGACGCGATTTGGCGGGCGCTCTTCGTGGAAAATGCGCCGGTTTCCGAGGCGACTCGAGGCGTAGTGGCGGTGCTACAGGCGTTCGGGCTCCCGGCGGACGCCGATGACCTGCGTGAGGCACGGGCATTTTTCGCAGCGCAGGATTTGCGGGCACACATCTGCCGCACGTTCGAGCTTGCGGGGATCAGCGAAGCGGTGATGACGAACGATCCGCTGGATCCGGAGGAAGCGCCGCTGTGGGAGCAGGGCGCCGAGCCGGACCGGCAGTTCCGGGCGGTGCTGCGGCTGGATCGCATTCTGAACAAGTGGGCGGCGCATTGGAAGGTATTGGAAGGGCAGGGCTATGCCGTAGATGCCGCGGCGTCGGGGCGGTCCGTGGCCGAGGTACGCCGGTTCCTGGCGGCGTGGTACCAACGCATGCGGCCCGTCTACATGGCGGTTTCGCTGCCGGACACGTTCGTCTACCCGGATGGCGGGGTTCGCGGCCGGCTGCTGGCCGAGGCGGTGCTGCCGGCCTGCCGCGAATTCGGGATTCCGCTCTCGCTGATGATCGGGGTGCGCTACCAGGTAAACCCGGCGCTGCGGTTGGCGGGCGACGCAGTGGGGCGCGCGGACCTGCGCGCGCTGGAACATCTCTGCGTGGCGTTCCCGGAGAACCGTTTTCTGGTGAGCGTCCTGAGCCGCGAAAACCAACACGAGCTGTGCGTGTATGCGCGCAAGTTCCGGAACCTGATGCCGTTCGGCTGCTGGTGGTTTCTCAACAATCCGTCAATCGTCGAGGAGATCACGCGGGAACGGTTGGAGATGCTGGGGACCAGCTTTATTCCGCAGCATTCCGACGCGCGGGTGCTGGAGCAGGTCATTTATAAATGGCGCAACACGCGGCGGACCCTCGGGCCGATTCTGGCGAAGAGCTATGAATTGATGGCGCAAGACGGGCGGCCCGTGACGCGGGGCGATATCCGGCGCGATGTGGCCCGGCTGTTCCGCGGGAATTTCGAGAGTTTTTGCGGGCGGGGCGCGAGCGCATAGGCGGCATACTCCGGCAGCGCCGCAACCTGGAGAAGGAGCGATGCTATACTGAGTACGAATAAGCCGCTGCTTGCGTGTAGGTAGCGCATGCCGCGGCTTCCGTTGTGACTAATCGGGGCGTGGCTCAGCCTGGCTAGAGCGCCTGGTTCGGGACCAGGAGGTCGGTGGTTCGAATCCACTCGCCCCGACCAAATAACCCACTGAAATCATCAATAGATACGGCCGCTGGCACGGATGGCGTTTCAGCCGCCTTTTCGTGACTATGCCCAAAACTATGCCCACCCCGCGCACCGGCCACTCGCTCCATGGCAGCCCGCACCGTCTCAGCCTGAGGGTGCACGTACCGTCTCGTGGTTGAGAAATCACTGTGACCGGCCAAATACGCAAGTGTGTATGGGTCCATGTGGGCGGACCACCGCGTCAGGCATGTATGGCGAAGCGTGTACAACGTGAACGCCTCAACTTTGGAAAGCTTGATCGCCTTCCGATGCTGCTTTTTTAAAGAGGACTTTTCTATGTGGCCACTCGCAGTCGCCGCCGGAAAGACCCATTCCGGATGCTGCTCGCCACGACGCACGTGAAGCAGAGCCGCAGCGCGAGGCGTAAGCGGTACGCTTCTGCGCGCGTTCTCTGTTTTGCCAAACGGGACGTGCAAGGCGCCGTCCCGAACGTTTCGCCATCGCAACCGGAAGCACTCCTCGGGTCGCAAGCCGCAGTCGATTAGAATTGTCGTCACGTCACGCAACAAGTATGGATCTTTGGGCTTGATCGGAATTTCTCCCTTATTGGCACGGATACCCGTGAGCGGGCGATGATACGCTTCCACGATGCTCGCGCCGACCTGCGCGGCGGCCGTTAAATAGCGAGCCTCTTCCTCATCAGTGAGCACGCGATCGCGTTCGTTCTCTCCGGGCAGCATCTGGACTTTGGGCGGTACCTTCTCGATCTTTCCCCACTCAAGCGCCAGTCGCAGAATCCGACGCAATACCTCCAGGATTCGGTTGATGGTGCTAATCTCCAATTCCTCGGAGCGAAGGCGATCGATGAAATCCGTGATGGTCGTTGGGGCGACGGGAGCGGGCGTGGAGATCCTTACCAAGGGAGAACGCGTCAAAATTCCTTCCGAAACCCGGCTGACGTTTTCTCTCGAAAAAGCAGTGCGGATCCCTTAGGGAGTTGTTCCGTGAGTGCCTCGCCATTTCCGGAAAATCGTCGAACTCGATCAGGAAGCTCCGATGCGGATGGGGCGCATCGATTACGGCGGGCATCACCCATCAGGCCTGCCGGCGGGCCGGTTGTGGCAGACTGGTGGGAGAAGGACCAAGCGTATGCGAGCCATCGGCATCGTGGGCGAGATCGACGAGAACCACCACATCCGCGCTGAAGCGCCGCGGGACCTGCCGCCCGGACGCGTCCAATTGATCGTCGTCCGGCCCGATGAAGATGAGGCGGGCGCCTTCTGGCCATGGGACGTTTCGCGGGCCTGGAGTAACGAGCTTGGCGACACGCAGCAGGATATTTACACTTTGGCCGACGGCCAACCCGTAGATGCATCCGGGTGAGATCTGCCTCGCGAGTTTCCCGTTCGGTGACATCGCGGGGATGAAGCTGCGGCCGGTGCTTGTGCTGGCTGGACCGGTGGGCCCAATCCCCGAGGTCCTGGTTGCCTACATTTCGTCAGTTGTACCAGCGCTATTGATGCCTTCGGATTTGCTTTTGGACCCTGCGAAATCCGAGTTTCGCTCCACTAATCTGAAAACCGCGTCCGTGCTTCGATTGCATAAACTAGCCACCATCCATGCGTCGATGATCGTGCGTCATCTCGGCGACTTGCCGCAATCGCAGAAAACAATTGTGGCCGCGAAGCTGCGCGATCTCCTGACCGCTTGGTGATCGAGGATCGCCGGTTCGGCCCCCACAGTGCCAGATCCCGTATCGTTCGGTCAGGATGGATTCATGGCCCATAATCGAAAGAGCCGTGGACCCAAGCGGAACCAGGACTGCCATTTGCGGATTCTCGCCTCAGCGCTGAGTTTCTACACCGTCGCCTTCGGGGGGTCGAAAACACCGTACGTCAGATCGTGACCCAACTCGAATTTTGAAGTTCACTACGGCTCGCCGGAGGCGGACACCCTGAACATCGAGATCGGTGTCCGCAAGAAAGCGAATGCTCACTGTCTCGGTTTCCGCAATTCCTCTCTCGCGCGCTGAAGCCGGTTCCAAAGTTCGGGATTGGCCTTGCCGAGCGGGACGGTCGATTCCTGAATTCTGCGCTCCTCTTCTTTGAGGTATTGCTGAATCTCGGCTCGATGATCCAAATAAAAGCGATCGCCCCGTAGATCTGGGCCAGTTTAAGGACCGGAAAGCTCTGCTGAATCGCCTCGGGCGAATTCCCGCGCTCGAAGGAGTACACCACGGAATCGAGCGAGATTCGCGTACCCGCTATGTAGTACCCGTGTCGGCCGGCCGGAATCGAGTACTCTGGTGAACACGTCCGGCCTCGACTCGGTTCTAAGAATATGCTATTGTGTACACAGAGTACGCAATATGGAGACCGAAAAGATCGGCATTCGAGAGTTCCGTGAGAACCTCGCGGGCTACCTCGAAGGCGGAAAACCACTAGCAATCACCCGCCATGGTGAGACGCTCGGCTTTTTTATTCCCGCGCAGAAGCGCAGCCGCAAAGCAGAAATCGAAGCCATGCGCGCGGCAGCCAAGGAACTCGACTCCATGATTGCAGAATGGGGTACATCCGAGGATGAGCTCATGCGGGAATACAAGGAGATCCGGCGCGCTAGCCGCGCGAAGAAGCAGAACACAAAGTAGTTGGCATGCCGCGCAAAGCGCTCGTGCTTGATGCCAACATTTTGATTCGAGCCGTGCTAGGTCGGCGGGTGCGGCGGATCCTCGAAGTCCACACTGAGAATATTTCGTTCTTCCTTCCCGAAACTGCGTATGCAGAAGCGGAGGAACACCTGGCTGCGCTGGTCGTGAAGCGTAGCGGCGATCCTTCCAAGGCGCTCGTTGCTCTGAAATCCATGGCCGCGCTGGTGACCATAGTGAGCGATGACCTCTATCGGGACTTCGAAGCCGAAGCGCGGAAGCGGCTCGGCACACGTGATCCGGAGGACTGGCCGATTCTGGCAGCGGCCCTTGCTCTTGGCTGTCCGATCTGGACGGAAGACACCGATTTCTTCGGATGTGGCGTCGCCACCTGGACTTCCGGCAGTATCGACATTTTTCTCTCGCAGTAGGTTCCACGTCGTTTGGTTTTGCAGATTGTTTGGGCGCGGCGGTTCAAAGCACCCGTCGTGTACACGGTTGCCAGATTGGAACAGGTCGACGAGTTACCGATTCTCACGAGCTCCCAGATTAATCGTTGCTCCCCTTGCCGCCGATCTTGACCGGGCAACGCTACGCTTGACGGCGTGACCCGCCTGGCCGCGCCCGGCGCTCGTCTCCGCTCTGCTTTGTCGGTTCCCCCAGCCAGATTCCGCTCTTCGAGTTCGTTCGCTTCGCTCACCGGAAATCCGCCCGGTCTCCCCCAACAAAGCGCTCCGACTCATCGCTTCGCTCTTTGGGAGCGGCCCCGCTTGCTTCTGGTTGCCCCGGTCAAGAGACGGGCCAGAAGGAGACAACGAAATGTTCAACAACGTGAATTTGATCGGCTACCTCGACTCCGATGCCGAATCCCGTATCACCCGAAATAATTCGCCGCGGACGGTACTTTCACTCGCGACCAAGCGGACCTGGAAGAACCGTGAGACGGGAGACCGCGAGTCGCGAACCACCTGGCATCGCTGCGTGGTGTTTGGGAAGACCGCTGAATACGCGGCTACACTCACCAAGGGCGCCTACCTCCAGATCGTCGGCGCGATCCAGACGCGCAGTTTCGTCGGTAGAGACGGCGCGAAGAAACATGTAACTGAAATCCGCGTGCACCGAATCGCACGCCTCGACAGCGTGGCGAAAGTCGAGTCTACCGAGGCCGCCGCGTAGGCGGCCTTCCCCACGAACTCGCAAGTCTCCAAGCCTGGATCGAATTCGGCGGGCGGCAGGAAGGAACAAAGCGCTTCGATCTTGAATTCGGGTATTCGTCCAGCTCAAGAGCGGGCTGGAATCGTTCCGGAGCGGCGGGCCCCGCCCTCCACGATCGCGTTATCCAGATCGGCATCCGCAAGGAAGCGGATGCTCACTGCCCGGTCTTCCGCAATTCCTCTTTCGCGCGTTGCAGCCTGTTCCAGAGTTCGGGATTCGCCTCGCTCAGCGGAATCGATGATTCCTGGATCCTGCGCTCCCTTTCTTCAAGATAGCGGCGGATTTCGCTTTTGGTCCAAGTAGAAGGCGATCGCGCCGTAAATCTGGGCCAGTTTCAGGAGCGGAAAGCTCTGCTGAATCGGCTCGGGCGAATTCCCGCGCTCGAAGGAGTACACTACGGAATCGAGCGAGATTCGGGTGCCCGCTACGTAATACCCTCCGTTCCGTTCCTCGATGTACTCGCTGTGCATCAACCCCTCTAAATTAGTGTCGCACTTTGGAAACGCCCGGATGCCCACGGGCCTCCGCCGCGGCCCCACTCCGATCCATACGTTTCGTACCCTTCGCACCACCTGCTGCCCCGGCCGCAGAGATTCACCTAACTAACTGCCGCCGGAGGCGTCCTATCCGTTTTGGGGGACCAAATGCCGTCTGATTTGCGCGAGGCACTGCGCCAGTTAAGGAAAGCCCCCGGGGTTTCGGTAACGGCAGTGATTACGCTGGCACTGGGAATTGGAGCGACCACCTCGATCTTCACCCTGGTACACCAGGTGATGCTGAAATCCCTCCCGGTGACGAAGCCGGAGGAATTGTGGCGCATCGGCGACAAAGTGCGCTGCTGCAATTGGGGCGGGTATACGCAGGATCGCGATGGAGATTTTTCATTATTCTCCTGGGAGGCTTACCGTAACTTCCGCGCACACACGCCGGAGTTTACCGATCTCGCGGCGTTGCAGGCGGGAAATGCGCCCATAGCCGTCCGGAGAGCGGGCTCTCGGGCCCCGGCGGATACGCGCAATGCGGAGTTCGTCTCCGGCAATTTCTTCCGGACTTTCGGGGTGCAGCCGTGGATCGGCCGGCTCCTGACGGATGCGGACGATCGGGAGGGCGCGCCACCGGTTGCCGTCATGAGCTATCGCATCTGGCGGGACAAGTATGGTTCCGATCTCTCTGTAGCCGGCGCGGCCTACGAGATCAACGGCCATGCCTTCACCGTTATCGGCGTGGCGGCGCCGGGATTCTATGGCGCGAAGCTGGCCGGCTGGGGCATGCCGGACTTTTGGATCCCGGTGACGACGGTCCCAGTGATCGACGCTTCACCCGCCCGGTTGAAACAGGCGAGCGCGAACTTTTTGGATTTGATCGGAAGAGTCCGTCCGGGAATGAACGCGAACCAACTCGAAGCCAAGCTGAAGGTGGAACTGCACGACTGGCTGGCGAGTCACGTTCCGGATATGGATCCCGGCGAGAAGCAATTGTGGACGCAGCAGACTCTGCGGCTGGTTCCTGGCGGCGCCGGTGTGGCGGCCATGCGCGATCAATACGAGGACGGGTTGAAACTGCTACTGATGGCGGCCGGATCCGTGCTGCTGCTGGCTTGCGCGAATCTGGCGAACCTGATGCTCGCGCGCGGCCTGAAAGAGCGAGCGCAAACGTCGCTCCGCGTAGCGCTGGGAGCTTCCCGCGGGCGGCTGGTGCGAAAGGTGCTGGCGGAATCGACGCTGCTAGCCCTGATCGGCGGGATTTTGGGAGTGGGGGTTGCGTTTGCAGGGACCAAATTGATGGTGCACCTCGCGTTCCAGACCGGCGGCCGCGAGAATTACGTTCCGCTCGATGCCGCGCCATCCTGGCCGGTGCTGCTATTCGCTCTCGGAGTGTCGGTGCTGACCGGAGTAGCCTTCGGCATCGTCCCGGCGTGGATGGCTTCACAAACCGGCCCGGCCGATGCGTTGCGGGGAGCGGGCCGCTCGGTGGGCGCCGGGCGTTCCTGGGCACAGAAATCTCTGGTGATCGCGCAGGTGGCGGTTTCGCTGGTATTGCTCTCGGCCGCGGCACTGTTGAGCCGGAGCCTGCGCAATCTGGAACACCAGGATTTCGGATTCGAGACGCGGGGCCGGTACATCGCCTGGATCAATCCCCAGTTGGGCCAGTACAAACCCGAGCTAATGGAACCGATGTTCCGGCAAATCGACGAGAGGCTGCTCCAGATTCCCGGCATGCGCATGGTGGCGCCCGCGCTGTACGCCCCCATGACGGGCGATAGCTGGAATAGCGGGATTCACGTCGAGGGGAGGCCGGAGCCGGGCGCGCGAGAAGATATCGGTTCGGGTTGGGCGCGCGTGATGCCGGGCTTTTTTGAGACTATCGGTGCGAAGATTCTGCTGGGCCGCCCGATTACGGATGCCGATACGGCTGCCACCCGCAAGGTCGCCGTGATCAACCAGGCTTTTGCCAGGCGGTTCTTCAAAGGCCAGAACCCCATCGGCCAACATTTCGGCGTAGGCCGAATCAAGTACGCGGGAACCTTCGAAGTCATCGGCGTGACCAATGACATCCGCTACATGACAGGCAACTACAAGAACCCGGTACGGCCGATGTTTTGGGTGCCGGAGGCGCAGACGGTGGTATACGACGACCCGGGTGCCCAAAGCGGAGAGGCCTGGTCGCACTACCTGTACAACATCGTGCTGTGGGCGCCTGCCAATGTGCCCGGCCTGGAAAATCGCGTGCACGAGGCCTTAGCCGGCGTGGACCGCAATCTGGTGCTCTACGGGGTGGACCCTTACACCAAAGTATTGGACGGGGATTTCCAGCAGCAAAACATGATTGCCACCTTGACCGGATTGTTCGGCGTGCTTGGGCTGGTGTTAGCGGCCGTCGGATTGTACGGAGTGCTGGCTTACATGGTGGAGCGGCGGACCAGCGAAATTGGCGTGCGGATGGCGCTGGGCGCCGATCGTGGACGCGTAATCGGAATGGTGCTCGGCACGGCATGCGGGCAGGCGGGGGTTGGGCTTGCGATCGGCATTCCGGCGGCGGTCGGGGCCACCAAACTGATGACCGCTCAGCTATTCGGCGTCGGAGCGGGTGATCCACTCATGCTGGCTCTCGCCACGTTATTGCTCAGTTTCGCCGCGTTAACGGCATCGGCTATACCCGCGTGGCGCGCCGCCGGCGTGGAGCCGATGACGGCCCTGCGGACGGAGTAGTCACTCGCCCATAAAATCCGCTCTTGTAGCATTTGTCCGTCGCGAGTGGCGAATGTAACGGTTGTAAAAAGTTGGCTGCCGGAGTCACGGCCCATTCCGGGGCCGTTAGAATCGGTATCGAGACAGACAGGTCCGGCTGAAGGTTGGGTCAGACCCCACCTGCTGGAAGGAGATGTTTCCTCGTGGCGCAACTCCGATCATTCCTGCTCCTGTGCGGTTCAGCGATGCTCTGGGCGTCCGTCGGAAGCCCGGTGCGTGCTTCCGTTGCGTACGTTCTGAATTGCTGTAATCATCCATCCACGGTCAGCGTTGTGGATACGGCCAGTAGCCGCCAGACGGGACAGTGGTCCGTGGGAACGGACGCGTTCGCAGCGGTTTTCTCTCCGGATGGCTCGACGGCTTACATATCGAGTGAAGTCTCGGAATCAGTAAGCGTGGTTCAAGTGTCTACCGGGAACGTCTTAGCAACGATTCCAACCGGCTACCAGGTCACTTGGATGGCTATTACGCCCGACGGCTCGAAGCTGTTCGCGCAATCCTACGATTACGCATACGAAAGCCACATCATCGCGATCAATACCGCGACCAATACGGTAATCAATACGGCTGATACGGAGCGGTGTTGGGCCCGATGGTGATTTCGCCGGATGGGCGGACGCTCTATGTGGATTCATCTTTCTCGGCGCAGCCGGGGCTCCTGGTGATCGACACGGTCAGCCTGACGGTCAAAACCATCGTTCCGATGGGCGCCGCCAACGGTTTGGCGATTACCCCGGACGGCCGATTCGTTTATGTGGCGACTCTCGGGACCGGCCAGCCGTACAGCCCGAACGTGCAGGTTGTGGATACCTCGAATAATACGGTGACAGCCACTATCGCGCTGAGCGCCCAACTCGATCCCGGCTTCGCCCAGATTTCACCGGACGGATCGATGCTGTGGGTGTGTGAATCGCCCTTATACTCGACGGTAGTTCCCATAATCGAGGTGATCTCTACCAGCACTAACAAGATTGTGGGGTCAGTTGCCCTCCTGAATAACGCGCCACCGGGCGCCCTGGCGTTTGGGCCAGGCGGGAAAGCCGCTTGGGTTGTAGCGGGAGGCGCGGCCGTCGATGTGATAGACGTCGCGCAGTTGCAAGCTGTCGCGCAAATCCAGACGCTGGGCAGCATAGGGCTGGCGGCTGTGAGCCCGAATGGCAAAATCCTTCTGCTCCCCAACAGCGGCGACTCGCAGGTGGCGGCGATCTCGGAATCCGGCGGATCGGTCCTTTCCGGCATTCCGGTGGGAGCTATGGATTGGAGTACGAACCAGTTCTTCAACGAGTTCGGCGACGCGGCCGCGAGCCCGGACGGGACTCGGATTTATGTCACCAACTATGCTTCCAGTAACGTATCGATCGTAGATACCGCATCCAAAACGGTGATCGCCAGCGTGGCAGTAGGCGCGAGCCCGGTAGGCGTAGTGGTTTCGCCGGATGGATCCAAGGCGTACACCGCCAACTCGGGCAGCAATTCCGTGACGGCGATTGACACGCCAACATTCGCAACCCGGCAAATCCCGTTGCCGCAATCCCACAGTACGTACCCATCGGCGATCGCCATTTCACCGGATGGGCGCCGCCTTTATGTGGCAGGCGACAATCCCGTTCCGGACTTCGGAAACTGCAACTGTTATGTGGCCGTAATTGATACCGGGTCCGCTCAGGTAGTGGACACCATCCCGATGCCCTATCCGACGGCGCTGGCAATCTCGCCGGACGGCGCCAAGCTTTACATTACCGCCGCGCAGACGTGGCTCTATACCATTCAAACCGCGACGAGCACGATCACCAACAAGCTGTTCGTGGCGAATAACGCGGGCAGCCAGCCGGAAACGACCGGCATCGCCGTGACGCCCGATGGCTCCCGGGTTTTCCTGGATGACGGAGCAGATAACAAAGTATTCGAGGTGGATGTCACTCAAAACAAGGTGATCGCGGCAATCACTGTGGGTCAGACACCGGGGATTCTCGCGATTACCCCAGATGGCCGGCAACTGTGGGGGGGCGATTATCACAGCACGAACGCATCGGTCATCGATGTTGCGACTAACACCGTTACTCGGACGATTCCGCTGGGCAGCCAGTCCTACGGGATTGCATTCGCGCCTGAGTGAGTTCTACGGCGCGGCAGCCGCCGTGGCCCCGAACTTCACGGAAATCAACGTCGACACTCCCCTTCCAGTACATTCAAATCGGGTATAGCCATTGACAATATATCCACTATGAATATAATAGAGCTATGCCGGCTCAAACCCTCTCGCCCGAATCGCTGCTTCCTCTCCCGCCCGCTACCTTCCATATCCTCATGGCCCTGGCCGCGGAGGACCGGCATGGCTATGCCATTATTCAGGATGTGGGTGCGCGCACGAACGGCGAACTCAAGCTCAGCGCCGGCACTCTCTACCGTTCCATCCAGCGGATGCTCGAACAGGGGTTGCTGGTGGAAACGCGCGACCGCCCCGCGCCAGAAGAAGATGACGAGCGCCGCCGGTATTACCGGATCACGCCGTTCGGAACCGCGGTCGCCCGGGCCGAAGCCCGCCGCCTCACACAACTGGTCCGCCTGGCGCGCGCCAGCGGTTTTGTGCCGGGGAGGGCCTGATGCGCTTCTACAATCTCCTGCTCCATCTCTATCCCGCGTCCTTCCGCGCCGAATATGCCGGCGAACTCGGGGCCGTTTTCGCCCGCGGCCGTCAGGATGTTCGTGGTTTCCAGGCCGTTCTCTTCTGGGCGGCGACGCTGTTCGAGATTCTGCCGGACGCGCTAGCGGTTCACTGGGACCTGCTCGTCCAGGACGTCCGCTATGCGGCGCGCATCCTGGCCCGCGCGCCCGGATTCGCTTGCACCGCGATCACGGTCGCAGCCCTCGGCACCGGCGCAGCCACTGCCGCCTACACCTTGATCGATCATGTCCTCGTCCGTCCGCTGCCCTTTCCGGAGCCGGACCGCCTGGTCAACGTCTGGGAGAACGCTCCGGCGGGGCACTTTTCCGAATTGGAACTCTCGCCCGCCAATTACCGCGATTGGAAGGCCGCCGCCAGTTCCTTTTCGTCGTTCGGAGTGTATGCCGGTCTGGCGGCGACTCTTACCGGGGCCGGCGAGCCGCGGCGCATCCTCGGCGATGCGTTCACCCCTGAAATATTTCCGCTCCTGGGCGCACAGCCGGCCCTCGGGCGCGTGTTTGGCACTGAAGACCTGAAGGAATCCGCTCCGGCTACGGTAGTGCTGAGCTACGCGCTTTGGCAGGAGGCCTTCGGGGGGAGCCGCACCGCGCTGGGCCGCAAAATCGAAATCGATGGCCGGCCGCGTACGATCGTCGGCGTCATGCCCGCCGGTTTTTCTTTTCCCGATCGCGACGCCGAACTCTGGGTCCCGCTCCGCTTCGCGCCCATCGACTTCGCCGACCGCTCCAACTCCTACCTCCACGGACTGGCGCGTCTCAAACCAGGCATCTCCATGGGTCAAGCGCAAGCCGAAATGGCCGGTATCGCCGGGCGGCTCGCGCGCGCCTATCCCAAAGAGCTGGCCAACATCGGCGCGACCATCGTGCGGCTGCACGACGACCTTTCGCCGCGCACGCGTTTGCTGCTCGAAGCGTTGATGGGCGCCGCGCTCTGTCTTTTGCTGATCGCCTGCGCCAATCTTGCCAATCTACTGCTCGCCCGCGCCCTGGCCCGCCGCGGCGAGTTGGCGGTTCGGTGCGCGCTCGGCGCCGGACGCGAGCGGCTCGTCCGTCAGATGCTCACCGAGTCTCTCCTGCTGGCTGTGGCGGGCGGCTTATTGGGGATTCTGATTGCCTACGCTGCTGTCCCCTTGTTTGCGCGTCTAGTGCCCAATGCCGTGGCTTCGGCCGCGGCGCCCTCGATCGATATCCGCATCCTCGCCTTCGCCGTCCTGCTCATTGTCGTCACGGGAGTGGCGTTCGGTGCGCTTCCCGCCCTGCGCGCCGGCCACGGCTCCGAGCAAGCTCTCCGGGAGAATACCCGTTCTGGCGGGGGCCGGCGAGAGCGATTGCGCTCCGCACTAGTTGTGGCTGAAATTGCCGCGTGCGTGCTGCTGCTGGTCTCCTCCGGCCTGCTGATCCGCGCCCTTTCCCGCATCCGCGGCCTCGACCCCGGATTCCGTCCGAATGGCGTCCTAACCCTGCGTACCATGCTGCCGTTCCCCAAATACGACAAGATGGAAACCCGCCGCGACTTCTACAATCGCGTGCTTTCGGACGTGCGCCGTCTTCCCGGCGTTACCAGCACCGCCTACACCAGTTTCCTGCCGATGGTAATGCGAGGTGGAATCTGGCACGTCGAAATCGCCGGACGGCCCCAGGATATCGCGCAGCAGGAATCCGCCAGTGCCCGGTTCGTTACCCCGGACTACTTCGTCGCCATGGGCATCCCCTTGCGCGTGGGCCGCGGCATCACGGAATCGGACACAGCGGAGAGGCCTTGGGTGGCCGTGGTGAGCCAATCGTTCGTCGACCACTACTGGCGCGGCGAGAATCCGCTCGGCCGCCACTTCAAATTCAATTTCCTCGACCACGTGGTGGTCGGGGTGGTGGGTGACGTCCGGGTGCGCGGTCTCGAGCGTGCAAGCGAGCCGCAAGTCTACATGTCCTACCAACAAGGCGCCAATTCCGAGTGGTCCTGGTATGCCCCCAAAGACCTGGTTGTGCGCGCGTCCGGTGACCTTTCGGCCCTCGTTCCGCCGCTCCGCCGCATCGTTCACGACATCGACCCGGAGCAGCCCATCTCCGATGTCCAAACCTTGAACGACATCCTCGACCAGGAAACCGGAACGCGATCCGTCCAGCTTCGCATCCTGGGGGTTTTCGCCGCCGCCGCGTTCTTGCTCGCGGGCTTCGGCATCCACGGACTGCTCTCCTTCGCCGTTTCGCAACGCTCACAGGAAATCGGCGTGCGCATCGCGCTCGGAGCTCGCCCCGCCGCGATCCTCGCCATGATTTTCCGGCGCGCGCTCCTTCTGGCCGCGGCCGGCGTGCTTCTCGGAAGCGCGCTCGCCTTCGCCGCCGGCCAATCCATGCGAGCTTTGCTGGCCGGCGTCAGCCCGGCCGATACCCTCACGTTCGCCGCCGCCGGAGGACTCTGCGTAGCCATGACCATCGCAGGGAGCCTGCTTCCGGCCCATCGCGCCGCGCGCGTCGACCCGATCACCGCCCTGCGGTGAGGCGGAGGTGGGAGTGGGGCCCGGCCGCAGCAAATCCGAAATCGCCCGGCGATTAAAGGTCGGCCGCACCTCGGTTCGACGGATACTGGCACACTATTCCTCCCACAAATAGGTCAGGCCGCTCTTCGTGCGCAGACTTGCCGAAAGCTCACGATCAAATGACTAGAGATGGAAGAGCGGGTGGTAACTATCCGATTTGTCCAGGAAGGCGATGAAAGCCGACGTGTCCGCGTAGCATTCAGTCCTTTGTGCCATAGACGAGCTCGTCGATCGACTGACTCGATTGCGGATCGCCTGACTCAACTATTCCGGCGTACCTCATCCACGGAGGGCCGCCGGAAACCGGCAGAGCCTGGCGCACGGCGCGGCGAACAAATTCCGCGACCGAAATTCCCAGAGCGCGAGCACTCTTTTGTGCCAGACGATATTCGTTTTCGTCGAGGCTGATTTGCGTGCGGATCATGTTATCACGAGAGCAACTTCATGATAACAGCTCTGGCGCTCGAGAGAGGAGTATGCGTATGCGCTCGACCGGAGGCTCTCGGCGCGGAAAGTACGTTTTATCCGGCATTGATAGCGGCGCGCCGCAATATACAGTGGGTTGGTAGCATCCCTTGCTGGATGTGGTTATCGGGGGTTTACACGGGCCAGATACTTACGCCGCCGCTTCCGCCGTGGCTCCGAACTTTACGGAAACCAACCGCGACACTCCCGGTTCCTGCATGGTCACGCCGTAAAGGGCCTGGGCCGATTCCATAGTGCGCTTGGAATGCGTGATCATGACAAATTGGGTTTGGCGCGACATCTCTTCGACCATGCGGGTCAGGCGGCCGATATTCGCTTCATCGAGCGGCGCGTCCACCTCATCCATGACGCAGAACGGGCTGGGCTGGTATTTGAAGATGGCCATCAGCAGCGCAACGGCGGAGAGGGCTTTTTCGCCGCCCGAGAGCAACAGCACGTTCTGCAGGCGCTTGCCGGGCGGCGAGCAGATGATGTCGATGCCGGATTCAATGGCGTTTTCCTGGTCGGTCAGGCGCATTTCGCCCGTGCCGCCGCCGAATAAGGTTTGGAATGCGGCGCGGAAGTTGGCGTTGATGGCCTCGAACGCTTCGGCGAACTTCTGTTTCGACACCTGATCGATTTCCTGGATGGCTTTTTCGGTGTCGCGTATGGAATCGATGAGGTCCTGGCGCTGCGCCGAGAGGAAATCGTGGCGCTGCTGGGCTTCCTGAAACTCCTCCATAGCCGCGGGATTGACGGCGCCCAGGCCTTCGATGCGGTTGCGCATTTCCAGCGCGGCCTGCTCGGCGGCGGTGATGGCCTCTTCGTCCGGGACTGGGTCGTCGGCGGGCATGAGGTCTTCGACGGGCGTGTTCAGTTCTTTGCGGCTCGTCTCGTCGAGGAACTTCAGTTCGGCCTGCTTGCGGACCAGGTCGACTTCGATCTGCGATTTCCGCTCGTGGAGTTCCTGCACGCCGGCGCGGAGGGTTTTGAGTTCTTCTTCGGCGGCGCGGAGCGTTTCGCGGCGTTCGGCTTCTTCGGTCGCCATCCGGTTGACACCCGTTTCCGATTCGACGATCTGCTCGCCCAACAGCGCGGCCTTTTGCCCCAGTTCGACGTTATCGGCCAGCAGACGGGCGCGCTGTTCGCCGAGGCGGTTGATTTCAGCCCCGATGGCGGCGCGGCGCTCCCTGGTTTGCTGGAACTGTTGTTCCAGCCGGCCGAGCGATGTGCGTTCACTGCGATGGCGTTCGTCGAGACCCGCCAATTCGGCGCGCACCAACGCATGCTCCTCGCCCACGGCGGCGGCGCGCTCCTGCAACTGTTCGAGCTCCTGCCGCGCGGTTTCCAAATGGCCCTCGCGCTCCACGCGCAGGCGCTCCTTTTCTTCTACGGCGGCCCGGTTTTTCTCGCGCTGCTCGATCGACTTGGCGGAATCGCGGCGCAACCGCTCCAATTCCAGCCGCGCCACGGAGACGCGGGAGTTGGCCCGCGCGAGATCGTCGGCGAGCTTGCGCATTTCGTGCTCCAGCGCAACCCGGTCCTTTTCGCGCGCTTGCTGCAGGGTCCGCAGACGTTCCAACTCGGCTTCAATCGAAGCGATTTCGGCGTTCAGCTCCGTCAGCCGCGCCACGCGCTCGTCGAGGGCGGCTTGCTGGCGCACCAGTGCGGCAGCGAGCTCGCGGGCCTGGCGCTTCATGGCCAGCGGGCCGGCGCCGGTCTTCTTTCCGCCCGTGACCGTATGGCCGTGATAGCAGACGCCGTCGGGCAGCAGGAAATAGAGATGCGGGTAAGCCGTGGCGAGCCGTTGCGCGGCGGCTCGGTCCTCGGCGACAAAACACAGGGAAACGCGGGGCAGCAAATCAGCGGCGCGGTCGCGGAATCCGTTGGTCAGCCGCAGGGATTCGCTCAGACGCGCGGCGATTCCGGTGGCGGGGCCGATGGGCGGTTCCGGCAGGTTGCGATGGCCGTTGCCATTGGGTTCCGGATGCACCAGGAACGTCGCGCGTCCATCGGTTTCGGCGCGGAGGAAATCGAGCCCGCGTTCCGCCTGCTGCCAGCTTTCCACCACTACGTATTCCAGCTCTTCATGGAGGAACTCTTCGGCGGGCTTCTCGTAGTTGGGATCCACTTCCACGTAGTCGGCCAGGACGCCTTGCAGCTTGAGATCTTCCGACGTCCGCTTCTCCAGAGTGGCGAAGAGGCGCTTCACCGATTCGGTGGTGTAAGTGCGGTGAGCGAGCACCTGCTCGAGCGACTCCTTGCGGGCGCGGATCCCGGAAACTTCGTTCTTGAGCGTATCGATTTCGGCGCGCAGTTCGACAGCACTGCGGCGGTGTTCGGCCAGATCCTCTTCGGTGCGGCGGCGCTCGGCGGTGACCGACTCCAGTTCGAGTTGGCGTTGCTGCATAGTTTCGGAAAGCTGGCGGCTGGCCGTTTCCAAACGCTCGATTTCCGAGGCCGCAGCCTGCTCCTCGCGCTGCGAGCGCGCGGTTTCGCGCTCGATAGCGGCCAGGTACTCTTCCACCTGGGCCAACTGGTTTTTCAGCGTGGAAGCTTCGCCGAAGAGGCGTAGGACCGCCTGGCGCTCGGATTCGATGGCCTGCTCGCGCTGGCGGAGCTGGGTTTGCAGCGATTCGCGCTGCTGGTTGATTTCGGTCATCCGGCTGCGCGATTGGCCAATCTGAGTCTCGAGCGTAGCCACATTGGTTTGGTGCACGCCGATTTCCTGCGTCAACGTATCCAGTCTGCCGTCCAGCTCTTGTGATTCGGTCTCGGCTTGGGCAATGCGCTGTTCCATGGCCCCGCTTTCGCGCACCTGGGATTCGAGGCGCCCGCGCGTACGCTCGGCATCCACATTCAATTCGGCAAGCTGCTGGCGGGCGGCCGTGAGCTGCTGCTCCAACTCATAGCAGGCCGCCTGCTCGCGCGTGTGCGCCTCCTCTTTTTCGGCGACCTGCTGCGAGAGGGACTTCAGGTCGGTGGCAGCCAGGTTCAAATCGATCGCAGTTTTGGCGGCGTCGCGTTCCAGAAGGCGGTACTTGCCGGAGAGCACCACCCGCAGCTTGGCTTCGAGTTCGGTTTTCAGTTCGGTGTAGCGCTTCGCTTTGGATGCCTGGCGCTTGAGGGAGTTCACCTGGCGCGTGACTTCCTCCAGGATGTCGTAGACGCGTGCGAGGTTCTGCTTGGCGCTCTCCAGCTTGGCTTCGGCGAGGCGCTTGCGGGTTTTGAACTTGGTGATGCCGGCGGCCTCTTCGATCACCGCGCGGCGGTCCTGGGGCTTGGAACTGAGGATCTGGCCGATGCGGCCCTGCTCAATAATGGCGTAGCTTTCGGGGCCGAGGCCGGTACCCATGAAGAGGTCCTGGATGTCGCGCAGGCGAGCGGGCCGGCCATCGATGAGGTATTCGCTTTCGCCGGAGCGGAAGAGGCGGCGGGTGATGGTGACTTCTCCGGTCTTCGGCGGTTGGCCTTCCACGGCCTGAAGCTTGTGCCCGTGGGCTTCCTGGTAGACTTCGGGATCGACTAGCGTCATGGTCACATAGGCCATCCCGAGGGGCTTCCGGTCGCGCGTGCCAGCGAAGATGACGTCTTCCATGCGGGAACCGCGCAAGCTTTTGGCGGACTGCTCGCCGAGAACCCAACTGATGGCGTCGCTGATGTTGGACTTGCCGCAGCCATTGGGACCGACGATGGCCGCGATGCCCTCGCCGTTAAAGCGAAGCTCCGTGCGCTCGCAGAACGATTTGAATCCCTGCAGTTCGACGCGTTTGAGTCTTAACAAACCGGCACCTCGAATGCTTCCGGGGGAGTCGTAACTATACTAAACGCGCGGGACGGAAAAGTAAAGTACCGCCACCCCATTTTGCAGTATAGTTTCTCATTGATACCCAACATCTAGTACTCCTCTTCCAAAGAGGGCCACCTTGGAGTTCGTTTTTGCTGGAAAGCGAGGACCCCTTCGCGGAAATCCGGGCTACCGAAGACCTCGTCGCGAACGCGGCGGGCGATTTCTCCAGCGCTGCGCCAGTCGGCGCCCCGGACTTCCTGAACGAAAGTGAGTCCGGCGCGGATCGCAGTGGGCGAAGAGGCCGCCAGCGTGTGCGCGATCTCGGCGGCGCGCTCTTCGGGATCGGCGGCGATTTCATGGATAAGGCCGATTTGCCGGGCTTCCTCTGCGCCGAAGATGCGGCCGGTGAGAGCTAACTCGATGGCGCGGCGCTCGCCGAGCCCGGCGGTGAGCACGCGGAAGATGAAGAATGGCCACAAGCCCAGGCGGATTTCCGTGAGACCGAAGGTGGCGCCCGGATGTGCCACTACGATGTGGCAGTTAGCCACGAGGCCCATACCGCCGCCCAGCGATGCGCCATGGGCGGCCCCGACAATCGGTTTCCCGATCCGGCCGCCGATGGTGAACAACTGTTCTTGGGGCGCGCTAATGTGCGCGGATTCAACAGTGGTGACTTCGCTGAGGTCCATGCCGGCGCAGAAGTGCTTCCCATTGGCGGTGATGAGGATGGCGCCGGTTCGGGGATCGCCGTCGGCGTCTTCGATCGCGGAGACCAGTTCGCGGCAGAGTCCCGAGTTCAGCGCGTTGCGCTTCTCGGGGCGATTCAGAGCGAGGCGGAGAACACGGCCTTCACGGCTGCTTTCCAGGATTGCAGACATGGGGTTGCTCCGTAGGCAGGCAAAGCCTTCTGTGCGGCGCACGGAGCAGCGTCGCATGTCTGATTATAGCTCGTTTGGCGCGATTTCGACCAATAAACTCAGCAGCGCGGCTCCGAAAGTCTTGCCCTGTGCATCCGTACGAAGGGATACGGTTCCGCCTCCGCCGAGCGCCTGGTGCAGCAGGAAATTGAGGGCGCAGAGGTTGGGAAGTTCGTAGCGCTCGACGTCCCCTTGGACCAAGCCGCCAAAATGCTGTTTGACCCGCTCGGGAGTGAGTTCGCGGAGCAGGATGGGAAAGTAGCGGTCCTCCCAAGCGATGACACCGATGTTGCAGGTGTCGCCTTTATCGCCGGAGCGCGTGTGGGCGAGGCGGGAAAGAGGGACGGTCACCGGCTTCATAGCAGTTGCCGCAAGTAAGTGAAATGCCCGACGGAGGCACCAGTCTGTTGCAGCGCTACATACAAGTTAAAATCGTCCGTGAGAACGGAATATTGTCGATGTTGAGCCACAAGTTCAATCCCGGCATCGGTCAGGCCCAATCGCTCGTAGCATTCGACCCCGCACGCATCGCTGCTCGTTACGGGTATTTCCTCCAAAACAGTGATTTGCTGCTGAAGCAAGCGCCGCGCTGAAACGAGTTCTGGGCCGTATAGGTCCGTCAGGTTGCTGACTTCAGTTAAGACGTGAGGCACGGTGCACCAAAGCGGAAAGTCGCTCAGTAGGCCTAACAGAAGGTCATAATCCGATGATGTGTATTTGCTGGTTCGTTTGAAGCGGGCAATGCGTTCTCGATTTACAGCACCCACGATTAGCAACACCAGCAAGTTCGAGTCGATCAGAATCCCATTGATTCGGGCATTCTGAAGGAACGGCACCCACTCGACCATCAGACCGCAAGCTCTCGAATCTTCATGGCCACCACCTCGCCATCGTCGGCATTGATGAAGAACGTCTTGTATTCACGCGGCAAATTTGCAAAAACCCTCGCCAACTCAGACGGGACCGGCCTACGTTTAGGGAACCCTAATGTAATACACCAAACATCCTTATCTTTGTATCGATCCCTTTCGACCTCTTCGAGAGTGAAGTCGTCACCACCGAGCACTTCGCGAGCATACGCCACAGCGCGGTGAAACGCCTCCTGAACCGTCACCATGATTTGAACCTAGCACAGTGACGTAGGTTCATGATGCCGTCACCACCTCCACTCTCGTAGCGATCTCCTCGCGCGGCACCAGCGCCGACCAATAAGCCACGATTTCCCGCACAGCCGGGCGGCCTTCGCCGTAACCTGTCGCGCCGGGAGGTCCGTTCAAAACTAGCGGAACCAGTTCGCGGGTGAAGCGGTCGACGGCTTTCCGGTCCGGTCCGCGCACTCCGATGCGTAACTGGACCTCCGGCGGGTCGGGGTTGTTCGGCGCGGCCGGACCGAGGCAGGCATTGACCCCGAAGAACTCGGTGTAGATTTCGTCGAACGAGAGGCCGAGGTGTTCGAGGCGCTCGCGCACGGTGCGATCGGCCGCGTGCGCTTTTTCGAGCGCCTGCGGCCACGAGTAGACCATCGTGCCGATGGCTTTCCATCCGGCGCTGTAGCTGATGGAGAGTTTCAGCGTGGGAGGCCGGAGACCGCCGCGAATACCGGAGACTCGCACGCGGTCGGGACCCGTATCCTCCAGGCGAATGCTGGTGAAGTCGGCCACGCAATCGGGCGTGATGTAGTTTTTGGGATCGCCCAATTCATAGAGCAACTGCTCTTTGACCACATGGCTGTCCACGCGTCCGCCGGTGCCGTGGTGCTTGGTGACGCAAAAGGTTCCATCGGGTTCGGCTTCCACGATGGGGTAACCGATATCCGCCATATGCGGTATCGTCTGCCAATCCACCTGGCAGTTGCCGCCGGTGCATTGGGCGCCACATTCGATGATGTGGCCAGCGATGGTTCCCGCGGCCAGTTTGTCGTATTCTTCCGGATTCCACCCGTAACGGTGGATCATCGGCGCGAGCGTGAGTGCCGTGTCGGTAGAGCGGCCGGCGATGACCACGTCGGCGCCCGTGGCCAGCGCTTCGGCCAGGGGGAACGCACCGATGTAGGCATTGGCGCTGAGGATCTGCTGGCGAATCTCGGAAAGCGGCGCCCCGGTATCCATGTCGCGCATCTCATAACCTTGCGCCAGGAACTCATCGATGCGCGAAAAGACGTCGTCACCTAGAACGACGGCCACTTTGAGGGTTGGCGCAAGGCGCAGCACTTCGCGCGCGCAAGCTACGGGGTTCACGCCGCCGGCATTGGCGATCACTTTTACATTGCGCTCGCGAATGGCAGCGGCGATTCGGCCGATGAGCGGCGGGAAATCGCGCGCGTAGCCGAGATTGGGGTCGCCCTGCCTCTGCTTCTGCAGGATCGACATGGTGATCTCGGCGAGATAGTCGAGCGCGAGATAGTCGATGGGGCCCTGCTCGACCAGGCGGACCGGCGCTTCCAGCCAGTCGCCCCAGAAGCCTTGGCCGTTGGCGATGCGGATCATGCTTGAAGCTTGGTCAACCCGGACGCCAGCAGGCCCCTCGCCATATCGATCTTCGTGGCGTTGTACTTGAGCGGTGCGGCATTGGCCAGAGCGACCGAAACCGCTTGATCGGTCAACTCGGGCTGCAAAGGCTTGCCTTTCAGGAAATCCTCGACGGTTCGCTCGCGCAGCGGCTTGCCGGAGATGCCGCCGAAGACCACACGCGCATCCTCGATAGCACCGTCGCCAACTTGCAGCGATATCGCTAACGAGGCCATGGCGAAATCCCAAACGCCGCGTGGGCGGAGCTTTTCGAACGAGGCGCGTAGACCCGGCTTCGGGGGCGGAATCACCACTTCCGTCAGAATCTCGTTAAATCGGACCACGTGCGATTGAATCCGGCCATCCACCATCATGTCGCCGGGGACGAGTTGCTCAATCGTGAGTTCGCGAGGGCCTCCGGGTGTGGCCAGTTTGGCGATCGCGTCGTAGGGCATCAGAGCCGTGGCGGCATCGCCCGGATACACCGCATAGCACAGACGACCACCCATAGCCGAGTGGTAATAGCTGTTATCGCCGATAGCGCCATAGCAAAGGTATCCGCCGTTTCGCCAACACGCATAACCGCCGCGCAGGTATTGGCACCAAACTTCCTGCAGCAGGTCGCCGCCCAGCGTGGAGGCGTTGCGCAATTCCGGCGAGGAGATCATGTGGATGGCCTGGACCAGCATGGGGTAGCGCTTTTGCAGCAGGTCCGAATCGGCCATCTCGGCAAGTTTGGTCGCGGCGCCGATGCGCACCGAGCCACCGGCATCCTCTTTGATGTAGCGCAGGTTGTCGATTTTCTTGATATCGACCAGGTAGCTGGGCGCCTGATGAAGGCGGTTCTTCAGGCGGATGAGCAGATCGGTGCCGCCGGCGTAGACGGCGGCTTCCGTACCGTGCTGCGAAAGGATCTGGATGGCTTCCTCCACGGAAGAAGGGCGATAAATCGAGACTTTCTTCATGCCCGCCTCCCTTGCGCGCGCAGCCCGGCCATGATTTTGTCGCGCGTGAGGGGGTGCTCGCGGATGCGCACGCCGCATGCGTTGTAGATTGCGTTCGAGATCGCCCCCGGCACGGCGCCGATGCTGGTCTCACTGAAACTCTTGACACCGTAGAACCAGCGCGGCTCCAGGCTGTCGATATAGATCTGGGTCTGCTTGGGAACATCCATGATGGTCGGCAGCCGATAGGAAAGATAGCCGACCGCGTAGTGGCGCGTGCCTGGAAATTCGCGGTCCCACGGAATGGCATCGGTGGCGATTTGCGTGCTTTCGACGAGAGATCCGGCCATGTCCGACTCAGCCACCAGCGGGTTGATTACGAGGCCGGTGTCATGCGGGTAGACGGCGCGGATAAACCTCCAGTCGCCGGTCCAAGTGTCCACTTCGACCTCGACGAAGCAGGCTCCCACGCCTTTGTTGGAGGCGCCTCGCGCTCCGCCGGAAACGCCGCGGCCGGTTTGGCGAATCACGCCGCCGTTGGCCTTGGCGAGGGCGGCGAAGGTGGTGCTTTTCTTGCGATCTTCCGCGGCAGTGATGACGCCATCACGCATCTGAAGCTGTACTGCATCCGCTTTCAACAAGGCGGCGGCGCGCTGGAGCAGGTCTTTGCGGAGCTTATCCGCGGCGCTGCACGTCGCCGCGCCTTGCAAAGTGATGGTCCGGCCGCCGAACCATTCATCGCTGAGCGGGGCCATATCGGTGTCACCCCAAATGAGCCGGATGCGATCGCGCGTGGTGAAGCCGAGCATTTCGGCTACGAGGTGGGCGAGCGCGGTAGCGGCATTGGAACCGCTATCGGGCAGCGCCACCTTCATGGTCACGTACCCATCGGCAGCTAACTCGAGTTCGGTGCCGAAGACCCCCGCGCCCGGCGCCGCGGCCAATTGCGCGAACGCCTCTTCGCCTTCGTGATAGCCCATTAAGCCGCCATGATGCTGGCTCATGCCCACCCCGAATCCGCGCTTGAATCGCCCCGGCGCGCCGCCCGGAGTGGAGTTGCGCTTCTCCCAGCCAAACGCTTTGGCGCCTTCGGTGAGCACTTCCACGGAGGGGAAGGAATCGTAGGGATAACGGGAGTCACCCGGCTTGGGACGCGTGATGTGCATCAGGCGGAACTGCACGGGATCGACCCCCGTCGCTTCCGCCATCTCGTCCATCATGTTTTCCCACGACCATTTAGTTTCCTGCTGGTAGTAGCTGCGCGAGGGGCCGGGGCGCGGGGCATTCGTACGGTAAGCACACCACAGCGACCGCCAGTTGGGAACCTGCGAGGTGTACAGCTCCAACTGGTTGGAAGCGTTACCGGGGGTGGAGGCATGGCCGCCCGATTCCAAATCGCCGACGCTTACGTAAACCGTGTGCTCGATGGCCGTGATCCGGCCATCCTTGCGTGCGCCGACTTTGAATTTGGAAATGGTTTCAGGCTTGATCTGAAGCTGTGCCAGTTCCTGATCTTTCGGCAGCATGATTTTCACGGGCCGCCCGGTCACTTTCGCAAGCTGCGCGATCAAGGGGTAGAACCGTTCCGCCGCCAGCCGCGCAGCACCGAAAGTGGACCCGTTCCACTTGTTGATGAAGCGGATTTGCGATGGCTCGATGCCCAGTGAGGCAGCCAATGCGGCGCGCACAGGGTAGATTCCCTGGCCCATTCCCCAGAAGGTCAGCTTGTCGCCATCCCATTTGGCCACGCTGCCGCTGGGCTGCATGGGAACCGAGACGCCCCCGGTGAATCTGTACGTGAACTCTTTAATTACGTCGGCTTCTGCGAATCCCTTTTCAATGTCGCCCTGCTGTTGCGCCCAGGTGGCATTCGGAAAGTCCTTGGGCGAATTCGGATGGCGCAGCAGGTTGCCTTTGCCCCCACGGAGGTCGGGCGCGTCCGCGGCCATGGCCTGCTGGAGTGTGGAGGCGAAGGGGAGCACCGCGTATTCGACCTGAATGGCGTCAGCGGCGTCGCGGGCCAAATCTTCCGTTTCGGCGGCGACGATCGCCACCACTTCGCCTTGCAGGTTGAGCTCCTGCGGAAGCGGTTCGGGCACGGTGCGATAATCGGCGGGCGCGGGAGTGCCCACAATCCGGCCCCCGGTGGAAACCGCGATCGACGCCGGCTTCGCGACATTCTTATGGGTCAGGATGTGGCGCACGCCGGGCATCTTTTCGGCCGCCGCGGTGTCCAGGCTCTGAATGCGGGCGTGCGGGTGCGGGCAGGTGAGGAAAGCCGCATGCAGCATGTCTGGGAACCAGACACGGCTGGCGTACTGCGCTTTCCCGGTGAAGCGCGGGATCGAGACTTCCGGCAACGGCGGAATGGCTTTGCCGAGCACGTTCAGCTTTTGCGGCGGGTAGCCCTGCCATTTGCGCGTAATGGTTTTACCTTCGTGCAGTTCATCGCCGGGCAGGTGGCCGCCGGCCGTGGAGTAGTCCCGTACCATGGGCTGCTTGATTTCGATAATGGATTCCGGCGCTGGCTCGATGGTTTTTCGTTCGCCCCGCATCACGGCGGCGCAGTCGGTTACGGCACGAATAATGTTGGGGTAGGCGGCGCAGCGGCAAATGTGGCCGGCCAGAGCGGCTTTGACGTCCTCTTCGGAGGGACTCGCGTTCTTGTCGAGCAGCGCTTTGGCGGTGACTAGCCAGCCTGCGGTGCAGAAGCCGCAGTCTGCCGCGACCCGCGTGTGTCCGACGCTCTGCAACGGATGCAGGTTCTTGCCATCGCTCAAGCCTTCCACGGTAAGGATCTTCTTACCCGCCGCTTCGCACGCCAGCGTGTGGCAGGAATAGAAAGGAGTGCCATCCACCAGCACGCTGCAGGCCCCGCAACTGGCGCGGTTGCAGCTCCGATTCGTCCCGGTGAGCCCCAACTGCACAGCAATCACTTCCCACAAGGTGGTGCGAGCTTCGTATTCTGCGGCATGGAGCTTCCCGTTAATAAGAAAGGAAGCCTTTTCGCGCGCGAGGGGCGCCGGTAACGACGATGCCGCGACAGCCGGCAGAACGGTTTCGGCCGGAAGAGCCGTGAGAGCAATGCCTGAGCCAGCGGCCTTCAGGAAATTCCGGCGCGAATAATTCACTGGGAGCCTCCTTGCCGCGGAAACACATCTGGCCGAAACTGTTTGTGGCAGGTGGTGCAGGATGCGTCGATGCGGCCGGCGGTTGCGGCGAGCGCTTTGGCGTCTTTGGCCTTCGCCGCCTGGTAAGCGGCAGCGCCGGCATCCGCCAGGAGCTTCACGTCGGCCTCCCAATTCGGATCAACGATTCCGCGGCGCGGCTTAGCCAACCCATCCCCGGATTCCGCGAGAGTCAAGGCGCTGCGGCGCGCAGTAGCCCACTCTGCCTCATTTTGCGGCCCGCCACGACTGACGACCAATAATAGGTCATTGGCAGCGGGGTGGATCAGATCGAGCATAAGTTGTTTCATGGTCGCCGGGTTCTGGCCAAAAGCATACGTTCCCACAAGCAAAATCAGGGCGCAAAACGGCTTGGTCATGTTGGCTTCCACCTCGGTCCAGTGTACTCCCGCGAGATTATGGCTGTTGTGGGGCGGACCTGGTCCGCGGGTGACCTACTATTGCTTGATGCTGCAGCGCGTCGAATGCCCCGACCTTCACCTCCACGCCCAACCTGGCGCATGGCTGGTTTAGGAACGATTGGCCCGACGGCTTAATCCAGCTTCTTCCGGAACTTGAATGCGCTCAGCCCCAGGATGGCCATTCCGTAAATGGCCAAGGACAACAGTTGCGGCCAGAGAATGGAGACACCCGCGCCTTTCAGGAAAATGCCGCGAACGATTTCCAGAAAGTAACGCATGGGGTTTAAGTAGGTTATGTATTGGACCGGCATCGGCATGTTGCGAATGGGAAAGGCGAAGCCGCCGAGCATGAAAGTCGGAGTGGCGAAGAGAAATGCCGACATGATGGCCTGCTGCTGCGTATTCGAGATGGTCGAAATGAACAGGCCGGTGCCGAGGCTGGTGAGCAGGAAGACCAGCACGCTCGCGAACAACAAGAGGAACTTGCCGCGGAAGGGCACATCGAAGATCAACAGCGCGCCGGTAGTCATGATGGCCATGTCCAATAAGCCAACGAAGGCGAAGGGAAGAACTTTGCCGATCATCAGCTCGATGGGGCGCATGGGAGTGACCATGAGCTGCTCCATCGTGCCGATCTCCTTTTCGCGCACGATGGCCATGGCGGTCATCATGACTGTGACCACCATAATGATATTGCACGCAACACCGGGGACGAAGTAATTCCGGCTCACCAGGTCGGCGTTGAACCAGACACGCGGGCGTACGTTCAGTCGCGGGACGTGCATATTGAGTTGGCCGGCCGTAGAGTGAGCCATGACGCGATCGGGTTGTTGCGCCTGGGCGACGCGGGTCGAATAACTCGCTACAATCTGCTCAGCATACGAGGAGATGAGCGAGGCCGAGTTGGAGTTCGTGCCGTCGATGAGAATTTGCGTCGACGTGGTATGACCCAAGAGAATGTCACGGTGGAAGCCGGGTAAGATGCGGACGGCGGCCTGCACCTCGCCGCGGTCCAGCAGATTTTGGATGTCCGCTTCGTTTTGGGCGATAGCGGCAACCACGAAACGCCCCGAGGAGCGGAAGTCATCGAGCAGTTCGCGGCTGGCGGGAGTGCGGTCCATATCCATCCACGCCATGCGGATGTGGTCGGGGTCGAGGTTGACCGCATACCCGAAGACGATGAGCTGGAGCATGGGCGGGACGATCAGAGCCGTGCGCATCCGCGGATAGCGCAAGACCTGGTTGACTTCCTTCATCGCGATGACACGAATTCGTTCCCACATATGTTCCTCAAAGCACCGCGTCCTTCCGGTCGCGGTTCGGTAAAACCGTACTACGCCAGCTTCTGGCGCAGCTTGCGCGTCGCCAGCAAAAACACCACCGTGGCGAATACCACAAGAAACGACAGCTCGCCCCACAAAACTTCCAGGCCGACGCCTTTCAGGAAGATCGCGCGCGCAATCGTCAGAAAGTACCGGGCGGGAGAAAGGCGCGTAATCGCTTGAATCACTGGCGGCATGTTTTCGATTGCGTAAATGAATCCGGAAAGCAAAAACGACGGCAAAAACGTAGTGACAATACCCATCTGGAATGCCAGCAACTGCGATTTAGTCACCGCGGAAAGCAGGATTCCCCAGAAGAACGCTCCCGAAAGGAAGATGCAACTGGTGACCCCGAGCAGTAAGAGGTTGCCGCGGAAGGGTACATCGAAGATGAAGATGCCGGTCAACACGGAGAGCAGTGTATCGATCGCGCCGACCACGAAGAAGGCCGCCATTTTGCCCAGCACCAGCTCGGCCGGCCGGACCGGAGTGGAGAGCAACTGCTCCATGGTGCCCATTTCCCACTCGCGGGCGATGGTTAGAGATGTGAGCAGGGCCGCGATGATCATGAGGATGACGGCGACCAGACCGGGCACGATAAAGTTCTTGGATTCGAGCGTGTCGTTGTACCAGACACGCACCCGTTGGTTCACGGGGTTGACGAACGGCATGCCGGCCTTTTGGTTCTGGCCATCGGAGCGCAGTTGCAGCGCATAGGTCCGGATGACCGTCTGCGCATAGCCGAGTGCGATGGCGGCGGTGTTGGAGTCGCTGCCGTCGAGCAGAATTTGTACATCATCGGGCGCCCCGGACGCCAGGTGGCGCGCATAATCGCGTGGAATGGCCACACCGATAAGGATCTTGCCGCGGTCGATGCCGCGCTCGATGGCGGTGTAGTTATCGACGTAACCTTCAATTTCGAAGAAGCGGGAGCCGCGGAATTGAGCGATGAGGTCGCGGCTGGCGGCGCTGTGATCCTGGTCATAGATCAAGGTGGGAATCCGGTCCACGTCGAGGTTCAGCGCATAACCGAAGAGCAGCATGAGCAGCATCGGCAGCGCCAGGGCCATGATTAGGCTGCGCGGATCGCGCAGGATATGACGGAATTCCTTTTGGAAAACAGCGCGGGTGCGGCGGAAACTCATGCGCGTTTCTTCTCCTCGGCCTCGATCAAGGCAACGAAGACATCCTCCATCGAAGGCTCGATGGGATCCAGCCGGCGCACGGCAATGCGGCGCTCGCCGAGCACCTGGCGAATGCGGGCGGGGGCGGTAGCCGCGTTGGCAACGGTCACGTGCAAGCCGCCGCCGAAGACGGCGACGTCGGATACCCCGGGCTCCTGTTCGAGCGCCTTCATGCTTTCCAGCGGATCGGAGCTGTCGAGCCGTAACAAAGACTGGCTGGCGCCCATTTCGTGACGGAGCGCTTGGGGTACGCCCATGGCGATGATGCGCGCGCGATACATGAGGGCCAGGCGGTGGCAGTATTCGGCTTCGTCCATGTAGTGCGTGGTGACAAAAATGGTGTGACCCTCGGCGGAAAGCTGGTAGATCAAATCCCAGAAGCCGCGCCGGGCGATTGGGTCCACGCCGGAGGTGGGTTCGTCGAGAAAGAGGATGGGCGGCTGGTGCACCACGGCGCAACCCAAGGCGAGGCGCTGCTTCCAGCCGCCCGCCAGGAGGCGGGTTTTGGTGTGGCGGCGTTCTTCCAGGCCGGCGAGGCCGAGCACGTAGCGTTTGCGCGCCTCGCGCTGCGATTTGGGCACGCTATAAATACCGCTGAAGAAGTCGATATTCTCCTCGACGGTGAGGTCATCATACAGCGAGAATTTCTGCGACATGTAGCCCAGGCGCTGGCGGATTTTTTCGGGGTCCGTGGCAATATTGAAACCCGCCACTGTGCCGGTGCCGGAGGTGGGCGTCAGAAGACCGCAAAGCATGCGGATGACCGTGGACTTGCCCGCGCCGTTCGGGCCCAGGAAGCCAAAGATTTCGCCCTTGCTCACCTGAAACGAGACGTGATCGACGGCGGTGAAGGCGCCGAAGGTCTTGACGAGGTCGTGAGCCTCTACCGCGAAGCCGTTAGAGACGGTCATGACTTGCCTCTAAAGCTATGTGGCGCAGACACTCGTGTCTGCCGGGCCGAGACTCATCTCGACCGTGCGCCCAGATGAGTCGGGGCGCTGCAGGCACGAGTGCCTGCGCCACGGGGCTAGCTAGCATTCGCATTTTCTTTTTCCGCCATCCGTACCGTGGCGATGAAGACGTCTTCAAGCGATGGAGTGGTGCGGTGAAGACGGACGGGACCATGACCCGCCTGCTCCAGTTGCTGGCGCAAAGGCTCGGGCGAGGCATTGGGGGGTGTCAGGAAAAGATGCAGAGCCGTGCCGAAGGGTTCCACGCTGAGTACGCTTTCGGAGCGCTGCAGCAATTCACGCGCTTCGCGCTGGCCGCGGGTCTCGACTTCGTAACAGCCCTCTTCCATGGAGTGGCGCAGCGCGTCCGGCGAATCGCAGCGGATCAGCCGGCCGCGGTCCATGAGGCCGACGCGGTTGCAGCGCTCAGCCTCATCGAGATAGGCGGTGGTCACGAATACCGTGATGCCGTCGCGGACAATCTGGTAGAGGATGGCCCAGAAATCGCGCCTCGAAACCGGGTCCACACCATTGGTAGGCTCATCGAGGAACAGGATCTTCGGCCGGTGGAGCAGAGTGCACATCAAGCCCAGCTTCTGCTTCATGCCTCCCGAAAGCCGGCCCGCCTGGCGGTCGCGGAACGGCGCCATGCGGGTCATCTGCAGCAGACGCGGCAGAAGTTCTCTTCGTTCGGCTTGGCTGATGCCGAACAGGTCCGCGTAAAAACTCATGTTTTCGTCGACCGTGAGATCGACGTACAATCCGAAGCGCTGCGCCATGTAGCCGATTTGATCTTTGACTTCAGTCCAACTCGTGGCGACATCATGCCCGGCCACGGTGGCTTGCCCGGCGCTCGGCTGCATCAACCCGCAGAGCAGCCGCAAGGTGGTGGTTTTGCCGGCGCCATCAGGGCCGACCAGGCCGAAGATTTCGCCGGGCATTACCTCCAGATTCAGATTGTCCACCGCCGTGAGCGCGCCAAAGCGGCGCGTCAATCCGGCGGCATGGATGATCGGTTCCATCAGTTACCCAGCAGAATTTCCGCGTCGGCGGGCATGTTGGACTTCAATTCGTGCTGCGGATTGGCAATATCGATTTTGATGCGATATACGAGCTTGATGCGCTCTTCGCTAGTTTGAATCTGCTTGGGGGTGAACTCGGCTTCCGACGAGATGAACGAAATGCGCCCGTCATAAACCTTGCCGGGGAAGGAGTCGGTAGTTACCTTGACCTTGCCCCCAAGCTTTACGCGCCCCAGGTCGGTTTCGTTCACATATGCCCGCAGCCAGGGGTGCTCGATATCGCCGATGGTAACGACGGCGGTCCCCGGCGCGAGCACTTCACCAGGGTCAGCCGACTTCACCAGCACCACGCCATCCACTGGCGAGGACGCAACCGTATCGGCGAGCTGGGCATCAATGAGCGCAATCTGTGCTTTCTCGCGGACGATATCAGCCTTGCGTGCCGCGATTTCGTGCTGGCGCTGCTCGATCTGCACCTCGTTGGCCTCCCCCAGCTTCAACGCTGCCTTAGCGCGCACGACTTGCGCGTCAGCTCCCTCAATGTCTTCGCTGCGCGGGCCGGCTACTACCAGCGCGGCATGCTCGTTGGCCTGTTTCAAACCCGCCTCCGCGCCGTCGAATCGCGCCCGGTATTGGTCATATTGCGCTCGGGAAATGTCGTCATCTTTGAAGAGGGTCTGCGCGCGGTCCCAATCCTTTTTCGCCCGGTCGAATTCGGCTTGGGCATTGGCTACGGCCGCCTGGGCTTCCTGAATTTCCTGCGGCCGGGAGCCGTTCTTCAATGCCAGAAGATGGGTGGAGGCCTGGCTGATATCCGCCCGGCGTACTTCCAGGTCGGCAGCCACCGATTGCTGCTGCCACTTCAATCCCGCCTCGCTCTCCGCTAACTGGGCCACGTAGCTTTCCAGAGCAGCCTGTTCGCGGTCCCTCTGCCGTTCCAATTGATCGCGGTCCAGGTGCGCAATCACCATCCCTTTCTTCACTGGATCGCCTTCATCCACGGCCCGGTCGAGCAGGCGGCCGGCGGTTTTGAAAGCAATATCTACCTGGGTCAGCTCGATATTGCCGGAGACAATCATGCGATCCGCCCGCACGGGATGCAGATTGCGATAGATCGCCAAGCCCGCAGCGGCGGCTCCGGCGATGAGCACCACTATCAGAATTGCTTTTTTCATAGGCTGCTCGCTCCTCACAATTACTGAATGATGCGCCGCAGGATGCCCTCGGCCTGCCCCAAATTGACCCGCGCCACGTTGTAATTGAATAGCGCATCAATCTGGTTTTCTCGAGCACGCTCCAGGCGTGTTTGCGCGTCGGTCACTTCCACTCCGTTGGCCACACCCGCGGAATAGCGGCGCTGGGCTTGCGCCAATTCGTTTTCCGAAAGAGCCAAACCATCCTTAGCCACCTGCAGTTGCTCGGTAGCGGAATGCATGCTGTCCAAGGATTCGCGGAGGTCCAGTTCGATCTGTGCCATCAGATCCGCGGTGCGGATTTTTTCCTGGCGGTACTGCGAATTGGCCTCGGCGCGCCGGCCGCTCCTTCGCCCGCTATCGAATACCGGGATTTTGAGCGAGGCTCCCACGGCGCGTGTGGGCAGCATCACGCCGTCCAGTCCGCTTCCGTTGCTGCCGTAATTGCCGAATGCGGTGATCGAGGGCAGCTGCTCCATACGCACCGCACTGGCCGACAAGCGCGCGCTGTCTTCTTTCTCCTGTTGCGCCTTCAAATCGGCTCGGGATTTCATGGCTTCTGCCTTGGCTTCCTCTAACGTGGTTGGTTCCATCGGCAGAAATTCCAGCTTGTCGGTGAACTCCAACGACGTATCCAGGCGCAATCCGATGGTGCGTAAAAGCTCGAACTGGGTCCGGTTTTGTTCGTTCTGAGCCACTAATTCCCGCTGCCTCTCATTAGCGACCTGCACCTTATTGCGGGTGACGTCAATCCCAGTGCCGGTGCCGGCGTTCTTCTCGTTCTCGGCCTGCTTCAGTAGAGCCTCGGCCAGCGTCACATCGGCGTGAACGGCTTCCAGATTGGCTCTGGCGCGCAGCGCTGCCACGTAGGCTTTGGCCACGACGCCGGCGATGCGTTCATCCGCGTCGTCTCGCTCCGATTTACTGGCGTGAACGGAAGTTTTTGCCGATTGCCAGCGGCGGATCAGGCTCAAATCCACGAGTTCCGAGGCGGTGGCCTGAATAGCCACCGAATTATAGGGGCCCACGCGGCTGGGGAGCCGGATGCCCAGAGGCAATTTAAAATCCGTCAGCCCCTGGGCCACCAGGTTTTGAACAACGTTCTGCTCCCCCGCTGTGCCGTCCACGTTGGGAAGAAACGCGGAGCGTGCCTGTTTAACGCGGGCTTGTGCTTGCCGCACCGCCTCGTCCGCCAATTGGATGTTGGTATTGCCTTCCGGAGAGGTTGCCAGCTCGACGGCGCGCTTCATGCTCAGTTGGAGCGGGCCACGTCCCGGGACCGCTTCATCCCCGGCCCACAGGCACGAGACCAGGCTGAGGAAGCTCGGCAATATCGTTCGCAGCATGCATTTCTCCTGTTTGAGTGGTGAGAACGGGAGCGCGAAACGCAGCTCCTAAGAAATGGATCAGGCGCCGTAGCGCAAGTTCGGCACGCGCCGGGTCGTCTCCGGAATCCAAAGATACGCCCCAGTCCTTTGGGCCCCGCAGCGCCTGCGCGACGGCTCCCACGGAAAAGTGGATCCGCCAGAACAACTCATCGGGCGGTAGGTCGGGCAAGGCTCTCGCCATGGCGGCTCCAAAACGCCGCAAGAGAGGCGTAAAATGGGCGGCCACGATTTTCGGCAGCAGGTCACCTTCCGCATATAGCCGGCCCATCATCCGGCGGAACACGGGCCCTCCTCGTTCCGGATCGTGGGCCGCGCGAAAGGCGGGCAGGACGAAGGCTTCGATGACGCGCTCGACCTCTGGCGGGCGATTGCCGGTCTCGCGCTCCAGGGCATCGAGCATGGCAATCCGTTCCAGGTTGGCCGGTTCGGCGCGCCGCAGGAAGACAGCTTCCAGCAGCGCTTCCTTCGACCGGAAGTGGTAGTGCACGGCCGCCAGATTGACTCCCGCTTCGGCGATCACGGACCGTAGGGAAGTACCCGAATAGCCCTGTTCGGCGAACAACTTCTCGGCGGTATTCAGAATCCGCTCTTTGGTATCAGTCATTCGTATAGTTCAAACGGATGATGTAATCATACGTATGAATCTTTGGGCTTGTCAAGCCAGTTCGTACGAATCTTTTGTGGGCAGCGAGACAGTCGCAGGCGTGCGGCTAGGTGCACCTAAGCGCGATGGTCTAAAAGTCGCTTTCACACGAATGGGAGCGTATGGCGCGGAACGGCGGAAGTTTGACGGGAGTCTCAGAACAGCTTACAAATAGCTAGAACCTCGGGACGGTCCCCTTAGTAATGTGTTTTGTATCACAAGCTTACGGGGAGCGTTGGAGGAAGTTACCGTCGGGAGTTACTCTCATGACAACGACTTCGAAAGCTTTGCTTCTGGCTCTCCCCTTGCTTCTGGTTGCACTGCCGGCCTCGGCTAACAGCATCGTGCTGCCGAGTGCCTGTGTGGCCACAGACTGCCCGGGGAGTTTGCCGATCGTTAGCGGTCTAGCCATCGAGTTGCAGCAGATCTACGCTTCAACTCTATTCACTGGGATTACCGGGCCAATCAACATCACCGGTGTGGCGGTGAGGCCCAGCCCCAATGTCAGTCCGATCGTCGGCACGGCGAATACGGCAACGTCGGCCGACCTGACCGCAACCGTTACAGCGGGGACAACCAATGTCAACCCAGACACCGGTTGCGTCCTGCCGACCAACGTGGGCTGTACGTATACCAGCCCCGTAACAATGAACGGCTCAACCACGGTTTTCAATGGCACGACGCTGTTGACGACGACCAATACCGGAACGCCGCGGCCCTTTGATTACCTGATCAACTTTACGACGCCGTTCCAGTACAACCCCACCACCGGACAGAACCTGGTGCTGGACCTGTCGACCGGCACGAACGCGATCACGAATGCCAACGGGAACGTCGTGATCGAGGCAATCGGGAATACGAACCGGCAATCGGGGACAGGCGCGGTAATTCCGCAGTTTGCGCTGCTCGGACAGAGCACAGCGCAGAGCGGACTGGTAGCGGACATTCTTTATACGCCGGTCAATACCGGTGGCGGCGGCGGTGGAGGCGGCAACGTTCCCGAACCCGGCAGTGTATTTCTGTTGAGCGGCGGGTTGGCAGGCCTGGCCCTGCTTTCGCGGCGCTTCGTACGGAGCTAATGTCCTGGTCTTGTTTGCTGTAGCGGTCCCGCCCGAACGCCGGGCGGGGCCGTCCCTCCCCTTAATTCCCCTGGGCAAAGTACTAAAACTAGAGCTCTAACCGTTGGTACTTCGGATGGATGCCCCGAACCCAAAAACTGTTTTGTTCCTAACGCTTCTATGGTATCGTTTTGAGGAAGTTAACCTTAGGGATCAAACCTATGACGACCTCGAAGCTGTTACTGTTGGCGCTACCGCTCGCGGCACTCGCTGTGCCGGCGTCGGCGAATAACCTGGTGTTGCCGAACGCGTGCTTGGCTTCGGACTGTCCGGGCGCTTTGCCGATCGTTAGCGGTGTTCTCGCGATTGAATTGCAACAGATCTACGCTTCTACACTCTTTACCGGAATTACCGGACCCATTAACATCACCGGCATTGCGCTCAGGCCGAGCCCGAATGTTAGCGGGATCATCAATTCCGCAAACACCGCAACTTCCGCCGATCTCACCGGTACCGTCGAAGCTGAAACCACCAATGTGAATCCCAATGCGGGATGCCAGTTGCCTACCAACACAGGATGCACTTATACCAGTCCGTTGAGTCTAGTCGGCGCCACGACTGTCTTCAGTGGAACTCAGCTACTAACCACCAGTAACACTGGATCGCCGCGGGGGTTCGATTACGTAATTAACTTCACAACGCCTTTTCAGTACAACCCCACGACCGGCCTGAATCTGGTGCTGGATTTGGCGCTGCCGCTGAACTCCTTGAGCAATGCGAATGGGAACGTGGTAATGGAAGCAATCGGAGGCAACAATCGGCAGTCCGGCGTAGGGGCGGTGATACCGCAGTTTGCGACCATCTTTCAACCCACGCAACAAAGCGGTTTGGTCACGGAAGTCATTTATAGTAATGTCAGCACCGGCGTTCCCGAGCCTGCCAGCATCGTGCTCTTGGGCGGAGGATTAGCGATGGTTTCCCTGCTGGCGCGCCGCTTCGTCAAGCGCGGCTAGGTCCTGAATCTTCGTAGTGGCTCCTTTGGCGGCGGTCCCTGGAATGGGGACCGCCGTTTTTGCATGGAAATCCGATCTATTCTCGACGGGCTGGAGAAGCATTACGGCAAAATAAAAGCCGCCGGTCCCGCGGATGCGTACGAGATGATTCTGTACGCAAATTGCGGCTATCCCGCCAACGATCTGTCGTGCCCGAAAGGATTCGATGCTCTCCGCCGGTTGGTGGGGCTCGCTCCGGAGGAGATCCTGGCGGCGCCAGAAACGCAATTAACGCAGATCATGCGGCTCGGCGGCATTGTGCCGGACCTCCGCGCGCGGCGGCTGAAAGAGATTGCCGGGCGCGTAAGGGATAAATTCGGCGGTACGCTGCAGGGCGTGCTGCGGGGACCGTTGCCGGAAGCGAAGAAGGCCCTGAAGCAGTTTCCAACGATCGGCGATCCTAGCGCGGAGAAGATCCTGCTGTTTACGAATACCGCGCCGGTAGCCGCTGTGCCTTCCGGGCACGTGCATGTACTGCACCGGTTAGGGTTCGGAACCGAGAAGAAGAGCTACGCCGCGGGGTATCGTTCCGCGCAAGAAGCGTTGGAGAAGGCACTGCCCGCGGATTGCGCCACCCGGCAGCGGGCCTACCTGTTGTTCCAGCATCACGGCCGGCAAATCTGCAAGCGCACTCGGCCAATCTGCCGAGCGTGCCCCGTAACGGCCCACTGCGCGTTCTTTCAAAATCCAGATAAATATGGGGACCGCTAGGGAGCACTCTTTGCCGCATCCAGCTTGCTCATGATGCGATCGTGGATCCAGTGTTCGTCCCACCATTCACGTGGGTTGATCTGCACGCCGTCGATCTGCATTCCGAAGTGTACGTGCACGCCTTCCGCCAGGCCGGTTGAGCCGGCAATGCCGATTTTCCCGCCCTTTTGCACCATATCGCCGACTTTGACATCGATGCGCGACAGGTGGCCGTAGATCGATTGCAATCCATAGCCGTGGTCGAGCACGATGCAGTTGCCGTAGATTCCCAGGTTATCGGCCCATACTACCCGGCCCGAATTGGCGGCGCTCACGGGGGCGTTGGCCACATCCGAGAGATCGAAGCCAAGGTGTACCTGGCGGTCGACCATCTTGCCTTTGTACTTGTAGTCGCGCACATCGGCGAAGTTGGCTTCCTCTTTACCCCAGTGGATGAAGGGCCCCTCCCAAAGAACTTTTTGTTCGGTCTTGTCGCGCAGATCGTAAAGCTGCTGGTTGTTCTTGCGCCGCATTTCGCCGTTGATCTTGAGGAAGCGGGAGAGCAAGTCCGGCCCGGGCGCCAGCGTGCCCGTTGGGTCGATATTGTTTACCAGCTTTTCCATGAGTGCGTCATCCAGCACGAAATCGCGCTCGCGGAACTTCTTGGGGAAGAGCTTGAACCAGAAATGGCCGGTGGCTTCGGTGCCGGCCTGGTTGCGGGCGTACACCAGGGGTGTGATGTCAGGAGGCAGGTCCCAGGCATAGGCGAACATCGCGAACCGCTGATCCGGGGGGTGGCCGGGTAGCGGAAAGCTGCGGAACGTATGCGGCCCCACTTTCACGCCAGCCTCGTTCCAGGAACCGCTGGCCGTGAAGGTTACCAGTTCCATGCCGGCCTGATTGATGTAGTGCTGGAGATCGTCGGGAATGACGCGCGGCGCCGAAAGCACGACGTCCACATCCGACGCAGCCGTGCTGGTGCTGCTGCGAAAGTCGTTGGAAACGGCTTCGACGACCAAACGCGCTTTGCCTTCCTTCAAGTTCGGGGCGTTGTTCTTGCCGGCCTGAAAGCTAATCGTCTGCATTGGTTCGTTCCTGGCCCAAATCAGGCGCCGCGACGGATTCGTCTTATCGAAAACCGGGTAGCGGGTCCCGTTCTGTTCCAGCCAAGCGCTCACGTGCCGTACGCCGTGCGGGTTCGTTAAATGTACGCTCACCGGCGTCGTTACACCAATCGTGGAGACCGCCGGGCTGATCGCTACGGCCGTGCTGGTAGACATCGCGAGCAGAACAATTATGCCCGCCACGATTACAAAAACCACTGCGAGGATTGCTTTCACTTTTTCACCCAGGAATCGAACCAGTCGATGAATGTCTTGTACCACAGCAGACTGTTCTGCGGTTTCAAAACCCAATGGCCTTCATCGGGAAACACCAAAAGCTTAGAGGGGACTTTTTGCAGTTGCAGCGCCGTGAACAGCTCGAGCGACTGCGTGTAAGGCACGCGGAAATCCAGTTCGCCGGTAATCACAAGCATGGGCGTGTGGAAGTCCTTGACGAAGTTGCTAGGCGACATGCGCGCATAATCGTCGGGCTTGTCCCAGGGCGTCCCACCCATTTCCCAGAGGGGGAACCACAGCTCCTCCGTAGCCCCGAATTCGCTGACCAGATCGTACACGCCGGCGTGCGAAATGATGGCTTTGAAACGCTGCGTGTGGCCCTCCAGCCAATCCGCCATGTAGCCGCCGTAAGAGCCGCCGGCCGCTACCATCCGGCTGCCATCGGCATAGGGCATTTGGCCCACAATGTAATCCGTCACCGCCATGAGGTCATCGAACGGTTTTCCGCCCCAATCCCCGTTGATCTCGTCAACAAACTTCTGTCCGTACCCAGTGGAACCGCGCGGATTCGGCTCCACAACCACGTAGCCGGCGGCGGCGAAGACTTGCGCGTTCCAGCGGTAGGTCCAGTCGTACCCCCAGAATCCTTCGGGGCCTCCATGGATCAAGAGGATGACCGGGTATTTCCCATCGGGCTTGAAGTTGGGCGGCTTGACCACGAAACTTTGCACGCGCGAGCCATCCGGACTGTCCACCCAGAACTCTTCGAGCGGGGTCAGTTGATGGGTACCGAGAACGGCGTCATTGAGGTGTGTGAGCGCGACCGGAGCTCCGCCGGCCGAGGATGCCCGGTAAATTTCGGAGGGTGATGACCCGGTCTGCTGGGTATAGACCATCGTCTTGTTGTCGTGGCTCAGTTGCATTTCGTCGAGCACACTGTCGCCACTGGCCGCCACCCGGATGGCTCCGCCAGTAACAGGAATCAACTGGATCCCCTGACGGCCCCGATCGGTAGTGGTAAAGAAAATGTTCGTGGAATCGGGCGACCAGGTGAAATTGGTGACCCACCGATCCAAGTTGGTGCTGAGCTCGGTCACTTTCCCGGACGCCCGCTCTAATACCATCAGGCGCCAGCGGTCGCTCTCGTATCCGGCGCGGAGCTGCGAGCGCCAGGCCAGGTACTTCCCATCTGGCGAATAGCGCGGGGTGGCGTCGGCGCCCGGAGTGGCCGTAATCTTCCGCGTCATGCCACCGCTCATGGGGACTACGTAAAGATCGGAATTGGTGCTGCTGGCCGGAACCGGATCGGCATTCATGGCATAGCAGACTTCGCCATCCGGGGAAATATCGTAATCATCGATGCCTTCAAGCGAAAAAGGAGGCACGTCCCGCGTGCCGGGCGTCAAGTCTTTGGGCGCGCCGCCGTCCACAGGCATCGAAAGCAGGTGACTGCGCCGCTTGGTCTGCCATTTGGTCCAGTGGCGGTAGAGAAGTTCGGTGTAAATCCGAGCTTTTACCGGATTGTCCTTATCCGTCTCGATATTCTTTTGGTTGCAGGCATCGTCGGCGCCGCAGTCCGGATAAACCTCTGAAGTGAACAGCAGGTTCTTTCCATCCGGAGAGAACAAAACACCATCCGCCTCGGCGGAAAAGCTGGTAGCCTGTTTTGGATTCGAGCCATCCGGATCCATCAACCAGATTTGCGAGGAGCCGCTCCGGTCGGAAACGTAAGCGATCCGCTTGGAATCCGGCGACCAGCGGGCGCGCTGGTTATTTTCGCCGTCATGCGTGATCTGCTTGGGTGCTCCGCCCGCCAGCGGCACAACCCAGATCTGCTGGGGCTTTTTGTTCGCCGCAGCATCCACGGTTTGCACCGTGAAGGCGACCCATTGGCCGTCCGGGGAGATCTGTGGATCGCTGATGCGCTTCAGTGCCAGCAGCGCATTGACGTCAAACGGCTGCTTTTGCGCGAAGGCCACGGCCAAACAAGCCCAGAGCAAAACCAGCCGACGCATACACGATGATTGTAACCCCGCGCGGTTTCAGGGTTGCAGGTTCCGATCGAGAATCTGATCTACGGTCCAAGGACAGGCGGCCGGGAAAGATTTTGCGGGTAGTCCCGTTTCCGTGATGGCTAGATAGACCGCGTCGCGGTACGTCTCCGGGAGAATGTCCGCCAACTCCGGCCGCAGGCTGGGTGCTTTGGCGAGCAACTTCTCGATGTCGATGCGCCGGGTCGCAACGGTGGCGCCCCAGCTTCGCGCGCCCGGATAATCCGGTTGATATCGCAGTTTCAGCAAGTGTGCGAGCAACTGCATAAGGTGGCTATCCAGTGCCCGATGCCAGCTCTTTCCCAAGTCTTCGATTTCCTCGGCGATGTTTACCAGATCGGCTTCCGCAATGGCACCGGAACGTAAGAGCTCGGCATTATGCTCCGCCCAGCATACGAAATCAGTGTCGTAGAGGTTATCCGGCATAACCGCGCCCTTTTGCATTTTAGCTCTGCGTAGTGAGAGTATCATTAGTAGATATGAGCGTCGCGACGAAAACGTTGTACGACACGGATTTCGTCGAGTGGAGTGCGCGGATGGCACAACTCCTGCGCGAGGGCCGCTTCGAAGAAGCGGATCTGGAGCACATCGCGGAGGAGATCGAAGACTTGGGAAAGAGCGATCAAAGTGCCGTGCGATCCCAGTTGCGGCGATTGCTGATGCACCTTATCAAGCAGACCATCCAACCCGAGAAGGCAGGAACCAGTTGGCGCAGTTCGATTGTAAATGCGCGGCAAGAGATTGACGACAAGCTCGAAATATCCCCCAGCCTGCGCCGCTTCCTTGCGGAAGGATTACAAAAAAGCTACCGGCGGGCGGTAAAAGACGCATTGGAAGAAACGGGCTTGGTTTCGCAAGCACCGGAATTCCAGATTCCCGAAATTTGCCCCTATAGCTTGGCCGAATTACTCGAATCGGACCTAAACACCCTGTGGCCTCGCTGAACCCGGTACGCGGATTCTGCTAGCATAAAGTTTCCAAATCATTTTGATTAAAGCCGTCAAAGGAACCAGGGATTTACTACCTCCTTCCACCGAGACGTGGAACCGCGTGGAGGAGGTTGCGCGGGCCGTTTTCCGGGCCTATAACTACCACGAAATCCGCACGCCGATTCTCGAAGAGACGCAGCTTTTTGCGCGCGGCGTGGGCGAGGAAACCGATATCGTCACCAAGGAGATGTACACCTTTGACGATCGCGACGGGAATTCGCTCACCCTACGGCCCGAAAACACCGCCTCTGTGATCCGCGCCTACATCGAACACCGCCTCGATCAGCGGCCAGGGCTGCAGAAGCTCTACTACATCGGGCCGATGTTCCGGCGCGAGCGGCCGCAGAAAGGGCGCTACCGCCAGTTTTATCAAATTGGCGCGGAAGCGATCGGGTCGGAATCGCCCATGGTGGATGCCGAAGTGATCGCCATGGTGATTGACGTCTTAAAAAGGGCTGGACTCGAAGGATTCCAACTGCTGCTCAACTCTGTCGGCGACGCGAACTGCCGCCCGCAATACATTCAAAAGCTGCGCGAGGAGTTGCGGGCCGTGGCGGCCCAACTTTGCGGAGATTGCCAGCGGCGGGCGGACACCAATCCGTTGCGCGTGCTGGATTGCAAAGTGGAAGCGGACCAGGCAATTATCGGCAAGCTACCCACCATCACCGATCACCTTTGCGGGCCTTGCCGGGAACACTTTGAGGCGGTTCAGCGTTACCTGTGCGATCTCGGCATCCAATATGAGCTCCGGCCGCGCCTGGTGCGCGGACTCGATTACTACATGCGGACCACGTTTGAAGTGGTACACGGCTCATTGGGCGCCCAAAATTCAGTCTTGGGCGGGGGCCGTTATGACGGCTTGGCGGAATCGCTGGGCTCCAAAGTCCACTCGCCAGGTATCGGCTTTTCGATCGGCGCAGACCGGCTGGTAATGAGCGTGGAAGGCGCGCAGGCAGGGGGGGGGCTCGATCTCCTGATCGCGCCGTTGGGCGATCCGGCTTTGCGGCATGCGGCCGTGCTGGCGCACGGCCTTCGCCGGAACGGCGTGTCGGTGGAACTGGGCGAAGGCAAACTGAAACGCATCTTGGAACTGGCGGATAAATTGGGCGCGAGGTTCACCTTGATCGTGGGCGAGAACGAGATGGCCGCCGGCCGTTATGCGCTGAAAGACATGGCCACAGGCGACCAGCAGAACGTGACGCGCGAAGAGCTCGGCCCGGCGCTCAAGAGTCGTGGTCCAGCGCTCATTGTCGAGCCCGTCCACGAAGGGCATTAAACGGCACACATCGATATGGAACCTACCGTTGCACTGGATTTTCTAGGCGATCTCCAGCGGACTCATACTTGCGGAGAACTGCGCGCCGTGGACGAAGGCAGGCACGCCCTGTTGATGGGCTGGGTACACCGGCGGCGCGATCACGGCGGCGTCATTTTTGTGGATCTGCGCGACCGCGATGGCATCACCCAGGTTGTCTTTCACCAGGATGTGGGCCCGGAGGTGCACAGTCGAGCAGAAGCCGTGCGTCCCGAATACGTGGTCGCCGTGGAGGGCAAAGTGGCTCCGCGCGGGCCCGCGGCGGTGAACCCGAATCTCGCCACCGGAGCGGTTGAAGTGGTGGCCTCTCGCATCTGGATTCTCAACGAATCGCGCACGCCGCCGTTCCCCATGGAAGAGCAGGTCGATGTGAACGAAGACGTGCGCTTGAAGTACCGCTATGTGGACCTGCGCCGGCCGCACATGCAGCGCAACATCATCCTGCGCTCGAAGATTTCCTTCGCCACGCGCGAGTATCTCTATTCCCAAGGCTTTTTGGAAATCGAGACGCCGTTTATGACCCGCTCCACGCCCGAGGGCGCGCGCGACTACCTGGTGCCGTGCCGCGTCCAGCCGGGCACGTTTTATGCGCTGCCGCAATCGCCTCAAATCTTCAAGCAGCTCCTCATGGTGAGCGGCTTCGAGAAGTACTTCCAGATCGTGCGCTGTTTCCGGGATGAAGATTTTCGCGCCGACCGCCAGGCAGAGTTCACGCAAATCGATCTGGAGATGTCGTTCCCGCAGCAGGAGCGCATTTTTGAGGTGATCGAGCCCTTGGTGCAGCGCATGTGCGGAGTCGCGGGCGTCAAGGTCCACTATCCGTTTCCGCGGCTCACGTATGCGCAAGCCATGCGCAGTTACGGCAGCGACAAGCCCGACATGCGGATTCCGCCGATGCATCCAGTCGAAGATCTGGCGCCCGAACTGGCCAACGCCGCCATGCCCCTGGTTGCGATCACGATTCCGGGCACCGGCACGCCCAGCCGCAAGGAACGCGACGAATTGAAAGCGTTCGGGCAGGAAAAAGGTTTGCGCGTCTACGACGACCTGAAGCGACTCGAACGCGATTACCCATACCAGATGGCACAGGTGCGGGAGCGCGCCAAGGCCGGGGACAACGACTTCTTGATCCTGGCAACGTGGGCCGGCGAACCGCAGGGCCATCGCCCCGAGGAGACCGTTTTCCAGGCTTGCGGGCAGTTGCGCCTGTTTTGCGGGCAAAAATTCAACGATCGGCACAAGCTACTCGACGGACGCAATTACCAGTTTCTGTGGGTGGTGGACTTCCCGATGTTCGAGTGGGATGAAGAAGAAAATCGCTGGAACGCGGCGCACCATCCATTCACCTCGGTCCACGATGAAGACCTGGATAAGCTCACGAGCGATCCGGCCCGATGCCGCGCGAAATCGTACGACATCGTCCTGAACGGAGTGGAATTGGGCTCAGGGTCGATCCGTATTCACCGCCGGGATGTGCAGGCCAAGGTTTTCGCCGCTCTGGGATTTAGCGATGATGAGGCGCGCCGCCGGTTCGGCTTTCTCCTGGACGCCCTGGAATACGGCGCGCCACCGCACGGCGGCATCGCCTTGGGTCTCGATCGGCTGGTCATGATTTTGGCGGGCGAAAACTCCATCCGCGACGTGATTCCGTTCCCCAAGACGGCGCGCGGGTCGGATCTGATGTGCGACGCACCGTCCACCATCCCGGAGCGGCAGTTGCGCGAATTGGGGATCTCGCTGCGAACGCCATCCAAGTAGGTCCGCGCCATGGCTGATCTTTGGCTGCTGCGCCATGGCGAAACCGAATGGAGCAAATCCGGCGCCCATACCGGCCGGACCGATTTGCCGCTGACCGAGACCGGTCGCGCCCGGGCCGAGGCCCTGGGCCGCTTTCTCAACGGGCGCCATTTCGACCTGGTGCTCACTAGCCCACTGGCGCGGGCGCGGGAGACTTGCCGGTTGGCGGGCTACAGTGACTCGATGGTCGAGCCCAATCTGCGCGAATGGGATTACGGCGATTATGAAGGCCGTACCACCGCGGAAATCCGGCAGCAGCGGCCGGAGTGGTCATTATGGCGCGATGGCGTGCCGAACGGCGAATCCGTCGAGCAGGTGGGAGCCAGGGGCCGCGCCGTAATTGATCGAGTCGCTCGGATCGATGGTGATGTCGCCCTCTTCGCTCACGGCCACGTGCTGCGGATTCTCACTGCCTGCTGGCTGGGCCTGCCTGCGGCCGATGGCAAGCTGTTCGCGCTCGCCACAGCGTCCGTCAGCATCTTAGGCTATGAGCGCGAAACCCAAGTGATCACTTTGTGGAACCGCGACGTGGTCTCATAGCCCGGCGCAAATATGTGTAGGTGGCCGTTTCAGCCGACCATGGCCCAACGTCTGTTCAATTTTGCCTTGAAATTCCAGCGACCTTAGATCGCCTGCTTGCAAAAGCCGGCAAGGAAATCGCGATCGCCTTCCACAAAATCGAATTCGCCGAGCCTGGCCGGGGGCTCCCAACGCATCTGCCGGAATACGCGGTTCTGCGGTTCACCCCGAAACGTCTGCACTCGATAAAACAGAAGCAAAATCGGGCTTTTTCCGGGATAGCTGAACTCGTACCTGGCGATTTCTACGCCGGCAGCATCACAGATGGCCAATTCCTCTTCCAATTCCCGGCTCAGTGCCTGCTGAGGCGTTTCTCCGGTTTCCACTTTGCCGCCAGGGAATTCCCATTTAAGCGGATGCGATTGCTCCGGCCGGCGCTGGCAGATGAGGATTTCGCCATTGCGTTCAATGATGGCCGCCACTACCTGTAGCACTACCCCATTGGAGCATACGGTTATCAATCACGGCAGATCGCGAGATTTCTTTCGTTGATGCCAAGAGACTTACTGTTCGACCGAGGCAGCCGCGCCGTGCTGGCGTGCTAACCAGGAGGTAGAGAGCATTATGCGAACCGTATTATCTATTCGCGGTGGGGGCATCCGGGGCGTCATTCCCTGTTGCTGCCTGATGAAACTGGAAGAACAATTAGGCGGCCTCACGCGCGATCACATTGATTTCTGCGCGGGCACATCCACGGGGGCCCTGCTAACGGCCGCCGTGGCAGCGGGCATACCGGCAGCGGAACTGCTGAAGGTCTATACCGGTCGATCCAAAGAGATTTTCACTCCAACTGGTCCGATTGCGGCAGCCAAGCGCTTGGCCGTGGGCTTCATGTATGACCCCAATCACCTGCGCGACGTCTTGGTGAGCGTCTTCGGAACTACGGCGGCAACATGGGCAATCAACGACTCGCCGCTCAAGATCATGATCTCGGCTACCGCCATGAATGGCCATAACTGGTTCTTTGTAAGAGACAATCCGAAGAACGCCGGAACTACGGGCGCCGTGAAGTTGGTGGACTCCGCAGTCGCCTCGGCTTGCGCGCCTACCTATTTCGATCATTGGAAAATCAACATTGCCGGCCAGGAAGTTCGTTTTTTCGACGGCGGCGTGGGAGGCACGGCGAACCCGGCGTACCAGGCGTGCGTCGAGGCTTTCGAGTACGACGATCTCGTGCCGGCAGACACCCGCGTGGTGTCGCTGGGAACCGGGTATTTTCCGGCTTCCGGCACCCCCCCGTCGGGTCTGTTCGGCACCATTGGATGGACCACCAGCACGCTGGTGGATAGCTCGGAAGATTGGGTGGATGGCGCCGTGAACCGGCAATGGCCGGGCACCCTTACGACAATCAACCCCCGGCTGCCACGAGAGATCGATGAGGCCGACCTATCGGCCATTCCGGCGCTGGTCCAAATAGGCCAACAGGTTGCGGAAGGGCTGGACTGGAAAGCGCTTACGGCGAAGTAGCCAATTTACGCCGTATATGAAGAGGTGATGCGCCGCGGCACGGCACGAAATCGTGACACCGCGGCGGTTACTGGATGGGCGTTTGGGGGAGACCAACCAGAATTCGGCTTGTTGTAAATCTAGTGGCATAACCGGGACCTCTAGTACTTCAGTTTGCCACGAGGCATGTTTCAATCGTCTTATACATGCATGATATTCGCGCCGCCGGCACGTTCGCGCTCGCGCTGGCATTGGTGGCGTGCGGCTCGCGGCCTGCTAAATACCTGGCTAAAGGGAACCAGCTTTTCGATCAGCAAAAATATGCCGAGTCCGCGCTGAACTATCGCAAGGCGCTACAGGGCGACAACAACTACGGCGAGGCGTATTACCGCTTGGGACTGGCGGAAGCCGCACTCAAGCATACGGATCTTGCTTACGCCGCCCTCGACCGGGCCGTCCAACTCATGCCGCAGAATGTGGATGCCAAAGTGCGGCTGGCCGACTTGCTCCTCATCGACTATCAGGCGACCAGAGCGCCAGACTCGTATGAGAAGGTAACCCGCATTGCCGACGAGCTTACATCGCGCGATGCGCGCTCGTTCCCTGGGCTGCGCCTCAAAGGCTATCTGGCGCTTGCCGATGGCAAACCCAGTCAGGCGGCGCAGCTTTTCCAAGAGGCCAATGCGGTTCAGCCGTTTGTGCCGGATGTGGTCATCACGTGGGTGCAGAGTTTAATTCTGGACGGCCATGCGGCCGACGCCGAACAGTTGGCCCGGAAACTCATTGCCGTTCATCCGGATGCCGGCCCGATTTACGACACGTTATACGGCTACTATCTGGAAACCGGCCGCGTTGGGGATGCGGAGCGTATTCTGCTCACCAAGGTTGAGAACAATCCGAACGATTCCTTTCCGGTTACCCAACTGGCCTCCCACTATTGGCAACACGGCCGGCAACCGCAGGCCAGGCAGGCTCTGGAGCGGTTGCTCGGGAACCCAAAACGATTTCCCCAGCCGTATTTGACGATTGGCGGGTTTTACCAGCAACACGGCTATTGGGATGACGCTCTCGATGCCTTCGCGGCCGGCGCAGCCGCCAATCCGGCGGACAAACTAATCTATCAAAAGCGTACTGTCCAGACGCTGCTAGCGGCAGGCAAAAGGGCGCAAGCGCTCGAAGTCCTAGCGGCGCTGTTGCTCGAACACCCCGGCGACGACGATCTCGCCGCCACGCGCGCCACCCTGCTCGTCGATGACCCCCAAGCTGACCGCCGCCAGGAAGCCTTGCATGTGCTCGAAAACCTGGTGCGGAAATCCCCGATGAATCTCACGGCGAGATACCAGTTAGGCCGGGCCTATGCCTCCAGTCATCGATACAGCGACGCGCGGGAGCAAATGGATGCCGTGGTGAAGCAGCAGCCCGACAATGTGCCCGCTTGGCTGGCTCTGGCGGAGATAGCCTCGAAGACACAGGACTACGCCGCATGCGAGCGCTATGCGGATCAGGTTTTGGCCCTGGCTCCCTCCCAGCGCAGCGCGCGTTTATTGAAGGCCAGCGTCTTGCTTCGGCTGGGCGATTTCGACCGGGCTCGCTCGGCATATAACGAACTGCTGCGCGCCTACCCGGATTACCGCGAAGCTAAACTGCAACTGGCGCTGCTCAACGTGTTAGAGGGGCGCTATGCGGACGCCGACAAAGCGTTCCGCGCGAATTACGATCCGGGACAGGGCGACTTTCGCTCAATGGAAGGCCTCATCCTGATGTACTACTCCCAGGGCCGCACCGAACAAGCCCTGGAATTAGTCCAGGCGCAATCGGCTCGTTATCCGAGCTCTTTCGAGTTGCGGCAGATGAATGCCAGCCTGGCTGCTCAAGCCGGTAAATGGGATGCTTCCGTGCGGGAATACGAAGCTCTCGCCGCGGATAAGAAAGATGATCCCGGCATTCTTTTGGCATTGGGAGATGCCTACCGCCACGCAGGAGATTTGCAAAAAGCCGCCGCCACTCTAGAGCGCGCGCAGACGCTGCGCCCCAGCGAGTGGCGCACCGCCTTCCTGCTCGGTTTCGTATATCAACTCGGCGGGCAAACGCAGAAGGCGGAGGCCGAGTACAAACAGTGCCTGCAGCTTAACCCCGATCACCCGGATACGCTGAACAATTTGGCATTTCTGGTCGCGGCTGACGATCGCCGGCTGGACGAAGCATTGACAATTGTTAAACAGGCGGTGCAAGCCAGCGACGGAAGCGTCGAGTCCGCCGATACCATGGGGTGGATCTATTACCGGCAAGGGCATCTGGATACGGCCGCCAAGATATTCTCCGGGCTGATCGCGAAAAACCCAGCCAATTCGATGCTGCACTATCATTTCGGGCTGGTGCTGAAGCAGAAAGGGGACCGCACGGGCGCCAATCGCGAACTGCTCCTGGCTGTGAAACAGGGCCTCCCTCCGGCTGAGAAGAATGCCGCCAACCGATTGCTAATACAGAACTAAGTACCAGTACTATTACGGTTTAATGGCCCTTGTGGAGGTTGACCGGAAACACCACAATAGAATTTAAGTCGAGAAACTCATGATCGCTTGCTGCAAAACGTTGTTGCCTGTTTTTTTGCTGGCTTCCTGTGCCTTTTCGTTTCCGACGGCGGGAAAGCTAGACATCGAGGGGCCCAGCAATTTCGTCGGCGCTTTTACGATTACCCCTCTCCCGAATACCGGCAAGAGCCAGGTGAGCGGTTATGGTGGTGCTTATAACGCCGCTCTTTCCGGGTTGCCGGGGATCACGAACACGGTCGGCTGTCCGACCGGCATGACCACTTGCGCCATCCGGCCGGTGTACTGCGATGATTTTTCCAATGATGTCAGCATTCCTTCCGGTGTGAAGACCGTCAACTACAGCCAGATTCTGGACAGTTCCAACATCACCGATAGCCGCTTTGGCGCCGTTCCGACAAACGTAATCAGCAACGGCTCGGTCACCGGCCGTTATTGGCTGAATGTCGCTAATTTTTGCGACAGCAGTAATATCAAGAACGGAGTCTGCACAACCGGCCCGACCGGCACTAACGTCACCAACGCGACTGCCAGCTACATCGATACTCTAAGCGCATTGCAACGTTATCAAATGGCGGCTTGGCTGACCACGCAGTACAGTTTCGGCGTAAAGAACGCGATCACCAACACGTATTACAGCGATGCCCAGGATACCGGAATTCAAAGCGCTATCTGGGCGCTGTTGGATGTTGTGAGCACCGATGGCACGGCTAATACCATCGGAGTGGATTACAGCCTGCCGTGCAACACGGGTTCTACTTGCGGCAGCAAGGGGCAGGATGGCAGCATTGCGACGTGGCTGACGAACGCAGTGAATTGGTATAAGGGCAGCACCCTCGCCGGCCGGAACTCCCTCCTGGCGGGATACATGATCGCGACGGATTCCACAGTAGCCACCCAGACGACGCTGTCCAAACGGCTGAACACAGGTATTCAGGAATTCATCACTACCCCGGAACCGGGGTTCTATGCCCTGCTCTCGCTCGCCTTACTGGCGTTTTGGGCTCTCCGCCGTTCGCGGCGCGCGATTTAACGGCAACTTCAAATACAAATAGAAAGGGCGGCACCTTCGGGATGCCGCCCTTTTTGATTTCCGCTAGGGGAGCCCGCTTACACTTGGAAGGAGCTACCGCAGCCGCAAGTGGATTTCACCTGCGGGTTATTGAACTTGAAGCCGGAGCCCTCCAGCGTTTCGACGTAGTCCACTTCGGCGCCGTCAAGGTATAGAAGACTGGCTTGGTCCACATAGACCTTCAGCCCGTCATAGCTGTAGGTCTTATCGAGCATATTCGGCTGATTCTCGAAGGCCATGGAATAGCTAAAGCCGGAGCACCCGCCGCCGACGACTGCGATGCGCAGCCCGGCAGGCATGGGTTCCTGGGACGCCATAATCTCTTTTACCTTGCCGACCGCTCTCTCGGTTAGTTGCACCATTCGTTTTTGCTCCTGATCGTTGAAGACCTAAACCGTATTATACAATGGCGAGCCAATTCCTCAACCATCCAACCATTTAGATGTGCCTACCGTGGTTCGGGTCGCGAAAATGCTGCGCGAATGGTAGAGAAGTGCCCTCCACCCTCTGTGCTATCTTGCAAGTGGTGATGCCGCAAGCATAATTGAAACGGGAACTGAGCGGGTTGCGTCGGTAGCGGTGTATGGGAACACTGACCGGCGTCTTACCGTTGCCTGCGTTCGGAAGCAAGGTTGCGGCTAAAACGAGAGTGGATTATCAAAACACCCCGGAAGGCGCTTTGGTGCAGCGGGCGCAGGCTGGCGACGAATCCGCGTTCCGTGAAATCGTGGAGCGGTATCAGTCGAAGGTGTTTTCCATCATTCACGGCATTGTGCGCCAGCGCAATGACGTGGAAGACATTGCACAGCAAGTATTTGCAAAGGTTTACCTGTCGCTCAAGAGCTTCGATTTCCGCAGTTCCCTGATTACCTGGATCTACAAAATCACCGTAAATGAATGTTTCGATTACCTCCGGAAGCGGAAAGTGCGGCGCTTGGTATATGAGAGCGACTTAAGCGAGGACGAGGTCCGGCGGGTGGAGAACACGGAGCCGGCGATCGACCGGCAAATGCCGGCGGATTCCAGCCTGGCGCAGCGGGATTATGTTTTGAAGCTTCTCACGCGGGTTTCGGAAGAAGAGCGCATGTTGTTGATGTTGAAGGAAGTTGAGGGGTATTCTGTGGAGGAATTGGCGGAACGGACGGGCATGAACGAGAACACCATTAAGGTGAAGCTTTTCCGCGCGCGGCAAAAACTGGTGAAAGCCGCTCAACGGCTCGATCGCGCTCCCGGTCTGGTGGCCGGCTGAATCGGGCACGGCTTCTGGCCGGAGCAGGATCTCCAAAGCGGGCAGGCCGCTAGGCTAAAAAGACCCGCTAGGAGGTAGTTGAATTGCGTTGTTAAGGGAAGAAACATATGCACTCGGTAGTGATGGAGAGCCTCGAAGAGTACTTGGCCGGTGCGCTGGAACCGGCGGCTCAGCGGAAGGTCGAGGCACATCTCAGCACGTGCGAGGACTGCCGGGAAGAGCTCGGCAGCATGCACGAAATTTCGCAGTTATTCGGTTCGTTGCGGCCGGAGGAAGCCTTGGAAGCCTTGGAGCCCACTCCAGCGTTTTACGCACGGGTCGTCGAGACGATCGGCACCCACAAGGCCGCTACGCCGTCGTTTGCCAGCCTGTTTGCATTGGACTTTGCTTTCGGGCGCCGGCTGGTTTTTGCCTCATTGCTGACTTTAGCGGTATTGGGCAGTTACCTTGTGTCCCGCGAAACCGCCTATATTCCCGGTCCCTCTCCCCAGTCGGTGATGGCACAGCAGGAATCTCCGGCGTTCGATTCGGGTCCGGCTAGCGAGAACATGCTGGTTACGTTGACTGCTTATGAGCACTGAGCTTCTGGAACGTACTTCGGCGCGCCGGGGCTGGGATCCGCGCGTTGCCTGTGCCGTCGTTTTAGGGCTCGTGTTCTTGTGCGGGGCCGCCGCGGGCGCCTTGGTCATGAACTCGGGCGTGCACGAGCGTCTCCACCAGCCGGCCTTCGACACCGCATCGGGCAAAACTCAGTATTTCGAAAGGCTGCAAAAGGAATTGAATCTCACGCCTATGCAGTCCGAGCAGGTCGATTCTATTTTGAACGACATGTGGCAGTATTACCGCACCGTAATCAACGAGAGCAAAACGCGTGTGGAGCAAGTGCTGACCTCCGAGCAGCGCGCCAAGTTCGAGCAACTGCTGCAGCAGTCGAAATAGCTAGGTTCTGGCCCGACTCAGATCACGCTCCAAAGCAACCAGGGATTCCGGGCTCGTTGGCATTATTGCTGCGCCCGTACCGCAGCGACGACGCTGTGGATGGCCGCGACAATAGCGGCGGGCTGTTCCGCGTTCTCCTCGACGATCAGGTGGCCGTGTGTGGACAGCGCCGCCAGCCGCGGCTGCAATTCATGGAACCAGTAATCGTTGAGCGCTTGTGTTGCTCTTGCGTACTTGGGGGCAGGCGATCGAAACGGCGACGAACCGGAAAGCACAAACAGAGGACGATTTCCAAAATTGCCAGCCGCGCGTACTTCCGCCATGTTCTGATCCAGAACACAACCTTCGCCCTCGGTCTGTGCAGTTGCGGGATTGTTCGATAAGAACATCAGCTCCTGCCGTTGTGCCGGATTTAGATTTGGCAAGCCAAAAGGCCTCCCGGAACCGGGATTCCCCATAAGACGAAGCAAACCTAGCCGAAGCATCGCAGGACGTATGACCGCGCAGCCAGCGCGTTGCAGGAATGTGGGCAGGCCGGTCAAGGCTCCTTTCATGTATTGCGGTTCATGCGCAAAAACGTCGGAATCGTCCGCGTGAATCAGAACGGCGCCAGCGACTTCGCTCGGATACAGTCCGTTATAGACGCGCATATGGAATGCGCCCGCAGTCGCCCCTACCAACACATACCGAGGAGGCTCCGACGCAGCATGCAGCAGTAAGTGGAGATCGCTGGCGATCGCCCGGAATGTCCGCGGCGAAGGGCCTGGATCGCTCCAGTCGTATCCGGCGCGATCATACCAACAGGCATGTGTAAACTGCGCGGCTGCTGCTTGCATATCCACCCAGGCGTAGCCGGCGGTGTGGCCGGCTCCTTCGAAGACGACCGTGGGACTGCCTTCTCCGGAGCAGTAGATATTGAGAGCCCGGCCACCGATATCCACCAAACGGCCGATCTGAGGATAGCGCTGGCGGTCTCTACGTTCCCCGTTCCTCTCGTAGATGAAGCCAATGCCGCTTAAAACGATAAGTGTTGCCAGTAGCGCTCGCCTCATCGGACCACCCTCGGATCCTTGCACTCGCCCTAAATCATCGTCCGTAGTCGGATATCGTTATATCGAATTCCGATTTATCTCGTCAAGAGCGAGCCAGGTTTTTCGATACAGCTCAAGCTCAACGGGGATTGATGCGCCGAATCCAGATATTGCGGTATCGCACTCGGTTGCCGTGATTTTGCAGCTGCAGGGAATCTTCGCCGGGTTGCGGAACGTATTTGGCGAGCTGCCTGTGTACGGTGGGGCCCATTACCTCCTGATGGAGCTGAACCAGGACGCCGTTTTGAATCACCGTAAGAAAAGCGGGCCGAACCAGCTTGCCGGCTGCAAATCGCGGCGCTTCGAAAAAGATATCATAGGTCTGCCACTCGCCGGGTTTCCGCGAAGCGTTCACCAGCGGCGGCCATTGGCCATAGATCGCGCCCGCCTGCCCATCCGGATACGTGGGGTTTTGGTAAGAATCGAGGACCTGAACTTCATAGCGGCCCTGGAGAAACACGCCGCTGTTTCCACGCCCTTGGCTGGTTCCCGTGACGGTCGCAGGCGTGGCCCATTCCAAATGCAATTGCACATCGCCGAATTTTTCTTTGGTGGCGATATCACCGGTCCCGGGGACGACCTCCATGTATCCATCCTCGACCTTCCAGGCGGTCGGCTCCCACTTTGACAGGTCGTGTCCATCAAAAAGGATGATTGCATCGGAAGGTGCGCCACCCGGCAGCGAAGGAGGCGTCACGACGGGCGGAATCGGTCGGGCGGGATCGTGAACGTGATAAGGCAGGCCCGGCAAGATCGGCGTATCGGTATAACCCAAGTCAGGGTTGGTGGTCTGCGCGAACGCCAAGGCAGCCGTCACAAAGCATAGCGCGCAGCCAGGCGGCGAAAAGAAGTAGCTACCCATCTTGCATTTCACCCGCGACGAGTATATCTTATCGGTGCTCCAGGTTTTGCAGCCGAAAGGAGGCTCGATGAAGCTTTTCAGACTCGAAACCGTTTTCGTCACCTTCGCCCTTGCCACCGGCACGATGTTTGCCGCCGATCCACCGCCGTGGGCTTACGGCTACGAGACTCCGCCGCAAGCTGGGGCGACACCCGCGCCCCCTGCTCCGGCGAACACGGACCAGACGCAGCACAGCCTCCCAGGCGCGTCAGCGAAGTACTCCCGGGCGCAGATCGCTAACCGTTTCGGTCCGGCCGATTGGTTTCCGAGCGATCATCCGCAGATGCCCGATGTAGTGGCTCACGGAAAACAACCGAATGTGTGGGCGTGCGGCTTATGCCACTATCCGAATGGGAAGGGGCGCGCGGAGAATGCGGGCGTCAGTGGGCTTTCTACCGAGTATTTCATCCACACGATGCTCGATTTCCGGGAAGGCAACCGCAAGAGCTCCGATCCTCGTAAGAACAACACGAACCTGATGATCCAGTTCGCCAAAAACATGAGCGACGATGAGATCAAAGCGGCTGCGGAGTACTTCGGCGCGATCAAATGGACCCCCTGGATTAAGGTCGTCGAATCGAAAACGGCGCCCAAGGCGAAGCCGAACGGTGGCCTGTTCATTGCGGAAGGAAACGAAACGGAACCGCTCGGCGACCGCATTCTGGAAGTGCCTGTGAACGGCGAGGCGACCGAAATCCTCCGCGACCCGCACTCGGGATTCACGGCCTACGTGCCGGTCGGCGCCGTGAAGAAGGGTGAGGCACTTGCCACAAAAGGCGGCGGCAAAACCATTGCCTGCGCCAATTGCCATGGCGCCGGATTGAAAGGGCTAGGCCCCGTGCCCAGTCTCGCCGGCCGCTCGCCAAGCTACCTGATGCGCCAGATGTTTGACATGCAGCAGGGTAACCGTAAGGGAACTTGGACGGAGCTGATGAAGCCGGTTGTGGCCAACCTGACAACCGACGACATGCTGAATCTCGTGGCTTACACGGCATCCCTGGCGCCCTAGCGGCCAAAAAACTTACCGCCAACTAGCGGCGTGAATAAAGGATTGACAAGTTTCCCCTGTCCAAGCTATACCTAGTTTGGACAGGGGAAATGAACTTACCTGCGAATACCGAACTCCTTCCCGGCACACTGTACCTGCTGATCCTCCGCACGCTGCGTGGCGGCCCGCTACATGGTTATGCCATCGCGAAACGAATCAAGGAAGCTTCGGAACATGATTTGCAAATCGAAGACGGCTCGCTGTACCCCTCTTTAAACCGAATGCTGGTGAAAGGTTGGCTGGCGGCAGAATGGGGCGTCTCCGAGAACAACCGGAAAGCGCGCTTCTACCGTTTGACCGCCGAAGGGCGCAAACAACTGGAGTGGGAATCAGCCGAATTTGAACGGTTGGTTCGATCCATCCAGCGCGTGCTGAGGACAGCCTAGTATGGCGGCCTGGAGCGAGTTTTACCGCCGCGTCCTTCACTTCGGCCGCCGTTCGCGCTTCGACCGCGAGTTGCAAGAGGAAATCGAATTCCACATTGAAACGCGGGCGGAAGAACTCCAGGGCGAAGGCATGCCTCGGACGGAGGCTCTTAGAAGAGCACAACGGGAGTTCGGTTCCCGCTCGCGGATGAGCGAGGATACGCGCGCTGCGTGGCGCTTTCAGTGGATCGAGGACTTCTGGCGCGACTTGATCTATGCGGTACGCTCCTTTTGTGCCAGTCCGGGGTTCGCCTTCGTCGCGGTCTTGTCGCTGGGGATCGGAGTGGGCGCCAACTGCGTCATGTTCAGCATTGTGGAGGAGGCGCTGCTCCGTCTCCCGCGCGTACCCAGGCCAACCGAAGTGGTGGCGATAGTTTCCAAATCCGCCGAATCGAACGCTCACGGAGTTTCGTACCCCGAGTATAAGGACATGCGCGACCTCACGACCAGCTTTCAAGGACTGGTTGCATACTCGGGAATTAACGTTGGATTCGCTTCCCGACCGGGGATGGAACCACGTGTCAAGGAAGGCAAGCTGGTCAGCGGCAATTTCTTTGACGTGTTGGGAGTAGGCCCGGAAATCGGGCGGAGCTTCCTTGCAGACGAAGATCGCATTCCCGGCAGAGACAATGTCGTGGTGATCAGCCACGCCTGTTGGGAAGCGGAGTTCGGATCGGACGCTTCCATTCTGGGCAAGCGGGCGCGGATCAACGGAAATGATTTCACCATCATCGGAGTTCTGCCGGCGCGGTTTAGCGACATTGATGACGACCTGGATGACTCGCGCCCGGATTTTTACATTCCCCTGCGCGCATCGGTTCAGATGGGATGGGATTCGGATGCGTTAGAAAAGCGCGACTTGAGAAACCTGACCGTCCTGGGACGCCTGAAACCGGGTATCCCTCTGATGCGAGCACGGGCCGAGGCCGCCACCATCGGCGCAACGCTGCAAAGGCAATATCCTGCGACCAACAAAAATCGAAGCCTGACAGTTCAAACCGTGCGCCAGTACCGCGGCGCGGCTTTCGGAAACGTCCTGAGTTGGATGTTAATGACGCTGGCGGGCGCCGTGCTGTTGGTGGCCTGTGCGAACGTGGCCGGCCTGCTCACCGGCCGGGCGCCCTCGCGCGCCAAGGAAATGGCGATGCGGCTGGCAATTGGCGCTGGACGTGCTCGTCTGATCCGGCAACTGCTTACGGAATCGATGCTGCTGGCAACGGCCGGAGCGGCCGCCGGCGTGGCGATCGGCTACATCCCTATCGCTATCGCGAGACAAATACAGGTCCCAGGCGACCCGCCTCAATCCATCCCGATTGATCTGGACGGCGAGGTGCTTCTGTTCACCATTGGAGTCGCATTACTGAGCGTGCTGCTATTCGGCCTGATGCCCGCCTTCCAAGCGACTCGCGGCAATCTGGCCGGGGCAATGAAGGGCGCAGCCGCCGCGCCACGCCACCACGGGGTTCTGCGGAAGATTTTGCGCGGAAGAAATTTTCTCGTGGCGGGGCAGGTTGCGATTGCGCTGCTGCTGCTAACGGTATCGAGCCTGATTTACGCCGGGGTGTACAAAACCCTGTCCAGCTCTTTCCAAAATCCCGGTTTCCGCGCGGACCACCTGCTGGGCATGGAGTTTGAGGCTTCTATCATGCATTCCAAAGGAGCGGCTGCCGGACGTTTCTTCGACGCCCTGGTGCAGCGGGTGCGCAGAGCCAATGAAGTGCAGGGAGCCACGCTGACGTATCAGGGAATCGAGAGGGTACGGCCGGAAAACGCGAGGAAACCGGGAGACACCCCGACTTCCGGTGTGTGGTGCGACGAAGGCTTTTACGATACGCTCGGCATCCCGATGCTGAAAGGTCGTCCTTTCCGCAAATCCGATATGGGGCACACGGCGACCGTGGCGATCGTAAACGACGTTCTCGCGCGCCATCATTGGCCGGGCCAGAATGCGATTGGGAAACAGTTGCGAGTGGGCGGCGACAAGGGCCAGTTGGTGCAGGTGGTGGGCATCGTCAAACTCAACAACTATCGCGCGTTCGGTGTGCCCCCGCAGGACATCATTTTTCTCCCCTATGTTGCCCCCTCCGCGCCTCACGACATCAGCCTGGCTATTCGCACGGCGCAAGACCCGTTCCGGTTGGTAGAGCCCACGCGGAGAATCATCCGGGATTTGGACCCCGATCAACCCATCCCCACGGCCGAAACGTGGCAGCACGTTTACGGAATCTTCACGAGCATGCTGCGGCTCGGCACGAGCATCATCGCGTCAATGGGCGTACTCGGGCTGTCCCTCGCTCTAGCCGGTTTGTACGGCCTCGTGATGTTCGAAGTGAACTCTCGTACTCGCGAGATTGGAATCCGAATGGCGCTGGGGGCTCGTCAAAACGCGGTAATTTGCATGGTGCTCCGGCAAGGACTGGTACTCGCGGCGTGTGGAGTGGCCACCGGTGTGGGATTGAATTACGGCGTCGCCCGGCTGCTCGCAGCCTTTTTTGGAAACAATGCCGCATCGGGTTCCGCCCAGCCGCAGCCTCCCGCTCCCAACGGCGGAACCCAGATCAATTTTAGTGTCGGGACCGCTTCCTTCGGCGATTACGGCTTCCTGGTGCTGGTGTTGGCGGTGTTCGTGATCACACTGCTTGCAGCATACCTCCCGGCACGGCGCGCTTCGCGCGTGGACCCGAACGTGGCGCTGAGGTGCGAATGAAAAGGCTCGGCAGTTTTGGCTGCGCGCGGCTTTCTGCGATATCATTTCCCGCATGTCTACGTATGTGCTGGTGCACGGAGCATGGCACGGAAGCTGGTGCTGGAAACGAGTCCGGCGAAGTCTGCAAGCTGCAGGCCACGAAGTTTTCACGCCAACTCTGACTGGCGTGGGTGAGCGATCGCATCTGCTATCGCCGCAGATCGACCTGGAGACGCACATTGCCGATGTCGTCAACTGCATCCGATGGGAGGAACTCTCGGATGTCATTCTTTGCGGCCATTCTTATGGCGGTTGCGTAATCCGTGGCGCCGCGGACCGGATTGCCGATCGCGTCTCCGCGCTGGTTTATCTGGATGCCTTCGTTCCGGAGAGCGGCCAGAGTTTGCACGATTGCCTTCCCCAGGAAATGAGAGAGGGACAACTCGAACTGGCGAAGGCGGTCGGCGAAGGGTGGAAGGTGCCTCCCATTCCGGCGGAAGTGTTCAATGTGAACGAGAAAGACCGCGACTGGGTAAACCGCCAGTGTACATTCCAGGCGATTGAAACTTTCCGCCAGCCGCTCAATCTGACGGGAGCGATAGATCGCATCCGGAATGTCACTTTCATCCTCGCGGGTGGCTGGGCGCCCTCGCCATTTCCGGCGTTCTATGAGAAAGCCAAGGCCAACGGCTGGAAAACGCTGGCCATCGACTGCGGGCACGACGTGATGCTGGATGAGCCGGACCAACTCACCGATGCATTGCTGGCAATCAAAGGATTAAGCGTTTCGGCTTGAATCAAGGTAGGCTGAATCCCTAGGAGGTTCGGATGCGCGCTTTTGGATGTATTTCGGGAATCGCATTGTTGTTTTGCTTGGCTCAGAACGGCCCGGCCGAGGGTCCGTATCGAGTCTTGAAAACGGTGAAAATTGGCGGCGAGGGCACATTCGACACGGCTTTTGCAGACGTCGGTGGCCGCCGGTTGTATATTCCCCGCAAGAACCCTGGGCGAATCACCGTCTTCAACCTGGATACGCTGGAGCCCGCGGGCGAAATACCGGATGCCGCCGCGAACGGCGTGGTGGTCGATCCTAAATCCGGACACGGTTTCGCCAGCAGCAAACCAGTCGTGATGTGGGACGCGAAGACGCTGAAGACGATCAAGACCATCGACGTGCAGGGTGGACCGGACGCCATTCTGTTCGATCCGTTCAATGAGAGGGTGTACATCTTCAGCCACACTCCGCCCTTTGCGACGGTCATCGATGCAGCAGAGGGCTCGGTGGTGGGCACAATCGACCTTGGAGGAATGCCCGAGCAGGCGGTCAGCGATCGTAACGGCCACGTCTATGTGGATATACGGGATCAGAACAATGTTGCGGTGATCGACGCTAAGACCATGGCGGTTTCGCACTATGGATTGGAAGGCAAGGGCGGCAGGTGCTCCGGGCTGGCAATCGATTTGAAGAACCAAATTCTATTCGCCGGCTGCCGGGATCCACAAAAAATGGTGATCCTCAGTGCCGTTGACGGAAAAATTCTCGATGTCCTGCCGATCGGCAATACCGTGGATTCCGCCATTTTCAACCCGCAAACTATGGAGGCTTATAGCGCGCAGATCGACGGGACGCTGACGATCATCAAGGAAAAGAGCCCTACCAGCTTTGCAGTGGAACAGACCATCCAAACGAAGGAAAGTGCCAAACAAATGGTATGGGACAGTAAGACCAACCGCATCCTGCTGCTTGCGGCGGATTATCTTCCGCCTGACGGGCCTCCGAAGGCGGGTGTGGCGGGCTACGGAGGCAAGATGGTGCCTGGTTCGTTTTCCGTTCTGATCGTCGGGAAATAAGGAGCGAGCCAAGGCCGGTTCCGAATTAGTTCGATCGCATTGCCTTCGCCGCCTATCGCCGCGTTGGGCCCATACAGCTTTCCGGTTCGTTGGTGTCGCTTCGCCTTTTCGCCGCCCTGCCTTCTGCAAAATCTCGCCAGTGTCACCTGCCCGCTGGTGCGCCGGGGCGTTCGCGGTTCGTTTTTTCGCGCCAGCCAGGGGAAAGCCACGGGCCAAAACCTAATACCACGGTGGCCTTCGATCGTGCGCGCATGCACTAGCAACTCTTTTCTGCAGCAGTTGCGTCTAAGTAACCAGGGGCCCGGAAACACCGTCTTTTTGCACGGAGCAGGCGGCAACCCGTTGCTGCGCAACCGGATTTTCAATCGCCCCCGGCTCCCGGCACTCATTTGACAACACTTGCCTGCCGTTTTTATGATTAAATTTCATTCGGTAAACCATTTGGCGCTTCCTCAACAGCGCCCCCGTGAAGCCCAATGGCTGTTACCACGTCTTCATCTGGGATATCACTATGATTAAAGTCGAAGGTCTCACCAAGCGATATGCTCGAACTGTCGCGGTAGACAATATCTCCTTCGAGGTTGAGAAAGGCCAAATCGTGGGCTTTCTGGGGCCAAACGGCGCCGGCAAGACCACGACCATGCGCGTCCTCACCTGCTTCCTTCCACCGTCGGAAGGAAAAGCTTCTGTGGCCGGTTTCGATGTTTTAGAGAACCCCATGGAGGTGAAAAAGCGCATCGGTTACCTGCCCGAAACGCCGCCGCTTTATCCGGAAATGGAAGTGGTGGAGTACCTAAATTTCGTCGGGAAATTAAAGGGCATCGAATCGAAGGAATTGCGCGCGCGGGTGGATGAAATCATGCGCCGCTGCGCGGTTTTCGATGTGCGCAACAAGCTCATCAGCAAGCTCTCCAAAGGCTACCGGCAGCGCGTGGGCCTGGCGCAGGCGCTCCTGCACTATCCCGACGTGCTGATTCTCGATGAGCCTACATCGGGCCTCGATCCCAAGCAGATCATTGAAACGCGCGAGCTGATTCATTCCCTGGCAGGCGATCACACCATCATTCTCAGCACGCACATCCTCTCCGAAGTAGAGCATTCCTGCGAGCGCGTCATTATCATTAGCCAGGGGAAACTCGTGGCCACGGATTCGGTTGCCAATCTGACCAACCGCTTACGCGGTTCGGAAGCGGTGGCCGTGGAACTGGAAGCCGAGGACGGGCGGCCCAATCCGAGCGACGTGCAGCGCCGCCTGGAGCAGGTTTCCGGGGTTAGCCGCGTAGTCATGAAGGATTCGCGCAACGGCCGCCTGGCGTTTGAAGTGGAAAGCCTGCAGGGCCGGCAAATCCGGTCCGATCTGGCGCGCGCCGTGGTCAACGCGGGGTGGAATTTGAACGAATTGCGTTCGGTCGGCCTCAGCCTGGAAGATATCTTCCTGCAGCTCACCGCATCCGAACAGAAGGAACTGCAACCGGTAGGAGCCCAATCATGAGAGCCGCATTTCTCATTTGCCAGAAAGAATTGAAGAGTTACTTCGCTTCGCCGATCGCTTATTTGCTGATGGCGTTTTTCGGGCTGATTTTCGGGTTCGGCATGTTCACCGCTACCCGCGATTTCGTCCGCTTTAGCTTCCAGATGCAGATGCAGGGCGGCCAGGCGCCCATGAACATAAACCAGCAGATCATTGGGCCGCTACTCAGTTTCGGCAGCACCATCACGCTCTTCCTGGTGCCCATGATTACGATGCGGCTGTTCGCGGAAGAGAAAAAGTCCGGAACCATCGAGTTGCTGCTCACCTCGCCGGTAACGGATCTGCAGATCATCGTCGGCAAGTGGCTGGGCGCCATGCTGCTGTATCTCTGCATCCTGGTCATGTCGGTAATCAACGTCGCGCTGTTGTTCGCGTGGGGCAAGCCGGATATCCGCCCCGTTCTGGTGGCTTATCTGGGATTGATTTTGCAAGCCGGCTGCCTGCTGGCCATCGGTGAATTCATCTCGACGTTGACGCGCAACCAGATCATTGCAGGGGGCGTCACTTTTTTTGTATGTCTTTTGCTGTGGCTGCTGAACTGGATGACCTCGTTCGACACCGGCCCGCTGTTCTCCGTAATCAACTACATTTCCATCGTCACGCACTTCGATAATTTCTCGAAAGGCGTAATCGAAAGCAAAGACATCATTTTCTACTGTTCCATGATCTTCTTCGCTTTATTTATCACTTCGCGATCCATGGAATCGCTGCGGTGGAGGTCCTAAGATGGCCAACTGGATGAAAGCCCGGCAAACCAAATACGCCGCCTACGTCACCGTTTACATTCTGGTGATCATCGCGGTGCTGGTCGCGGTGAACTTCCTCGGAAACCGCTACGACAAGAGCTACGACTCCACCAAGAACAAGCAGTACAGCCTTTCGGACCAGACCAAGAAAGTGGTCAGCGGCCTCAAAGGCGACGTTCAGATTCTTTACTTCGACCGGCAGGACCAGTTCGCCAACGCGCGCGGGCTACTGGACCGTTATGCCAACCTGTCACCAAAAGTGCATGTCAATTATATCGACCCGGTAAAGAAGCCGACCGAAGCGCGGGCCGCCGGTTTCACGCGCGATTCGAACATCCTGGTGGAGAGCGGCAGTCGCAAGGAACCGGCCAAGAGCCTGACCGAGGAAGAGATCACCGGCGCGCTGATCCGGTCCCTCAAAACCGGCGAGCGCAACGTCTGCTTCCTCAATGTCGGTGGTGAGCACCGCCTCGACGATTCGGAGGCCAGTGGCTTTTCGACTCTGAAAACGGTGCTGGAGCGCGACAATTACAAAACTCGCACCATCCCGGACAAACCGGCCGCCCCGGATGCCAATAAATCGATCACGGTAGGGCAGGCGCAGGCTCCGGCAACCGCGGAAATCCCCAAGGACTGCACGGTGCTGGTGGCCGGCGGCCCGCAGGTGGCCTATCCTCCCGCCGAAGTCGATGCCATCAAAAAGTATGAGGATGGCGGCGGGCGCGCGCTGATCATGCTGGATGACCCGCTGAAACTCGGCCGCGAAACGCCCGCGCAGGACAGCTCCGAATTGCTCAAACTTCTAGCCGACTGGGGCGTTACTGCAAATAAGGACATCGTCCTCGACCTCAGCGGCCTCGGCCAAATATTCGGATTGGACCCCTCCATCCCGCTGATCACCCAGTACGAGAATCAGCCGATTACCCGGCCCTTACAGGGCGTCCCCTCGGCCTTCCCGCTCACGCGTTCACTAGACATCAAATCCGCGGGCAATTCCACGGTGGACAAACTGGTTGCCACGACCGAGAACAGCGTGGCGATGAGTTCGCTACCGGCCGATGGCCGGCTTTCGAGTAAGGACCTGGATAAAGGCAAGAAAGGTCCACTCACTATCGCGGCGGCCGGGACCATCACCAATGGAAATACCAAGAGCCGATTCATCGTGACCGGGACTTCTCAATGGGCCACTAATACCTTCGCCGGCTCGGGACGGTTGGGAAATCGCGATCTTTTTTCCAATATGATCAACTGGCTTTCTTCGGACGAGGATTTGATCTCCATCCGGCCAAAAGAGCCCGAGAACCAAACCCTCAACATGACCGGCCAGAGGCCCACCGTGATGTTCTGGCTCAGCGTGGTGTTCTTCCCGCTGGCGGTCGTCGGCATGGGCTTGGGCACCTGGTGGAAGCGGAGGTAGCGTATGAAGCCGAAAGGACTGCTTATTGCGGTGGCGGTGTTGGCTGTCCTGGGCGGCTTGACCTGGTGGTCGAATAAGAAACAGGCCTCCGCCAACAAGTCCACCGATACCGCGACCAAGATCCTGTCGATCCCTTCAGACCAGGTGCAAGAGATCCGCCTCAAGAAGCCGGCCGAGACCATTGACGTCAAGCAGCAGAATGGTAAATGGCAATTGACCCAGCCCGAATCGCTGCCGGCCGATTCGGATGCCGTCACCACGATGGTTTCCTCCCTTTCTTCGCTGAACGCCGACACTGTAGTGGACGCCAAGGCGGCGGATCTGGCGCCCTACGGGCTGCAACATCCAACCGTGGATGTACAGATCATCAAGAAGGACGGCAAGACTGACAACCTGCTGGTTGGCGATGAGACCCCGACCGGTTCGGGCAGCTATGCCAAGCTCGCCAATGATCCGCGAGTTTTCACGATCGCTAGCTATGTCAAAGGCAATTTCGATAAGACCCCGAACGATCTCCGCGACAAACGCCTGCTGACCTTCGATTCCGACAAGCTAACCCGGGTCGAGCTGATGTCCAACGGCCAGGACATGGAGTTCGGCAAGAACAATCAGAACGAATGGACCATCCTGAAGCCGAAGCCGTACCGGGCGGATGGATCGCAGGTCGATACGCTGGTCACCAACCTCAAGGACGCCAAGATGGACCTGTCCGAGGATGAGAAGAAGGCTGCCGCTGCCTTCGCCTCGGGAACCAAAGTCGCGACGGCCTCGGTCTCCGACAACCAGGGGAACCAGACCCTGGAGGTCCGCAAAGATAAGGACAGCTATTACGGGAAGAGCACGGCCGTGGCTGGCATCTATAAGCTCGCGGGCGAAACCGGCAAGAACCTCGACAAAAAGGTGGATGATTTCCGCAATAAGAAGCTGTTCGATTTCGGCTTTAGCGATCCGTCGAAGATCGAATTGAAGAACGCCACCTACACCAAGAGCGGCGACAAATGGATGTCGGGCTCCAAGACCATGGACAACAGTACAGTCCAGAACCTGATCGACAAACTGCGCGATCTGACCGCCACCAAATTCGAGGAAACCGATGGCGGTGAGCCGGTTTTTGAGGCCACTGTCACCTCCAACATGGGCAAACGGGTGGAAAAGATAACGATCACCAAGCTCGGCGACAAATATTTCGCGAAGCGCGGTGACGATCCAAGCATCTATGGATTGGATGGCAAGGCCGTAGAAGACCTGCAAAAGGCCGCCGCGGACGTGAAGGAAGCCGCGCCGCCAGCGCCAGCCAAGAAGAAATAGGGCCGCGGCAGATCCCGGCCCGGCCCAAAATGAACGGTCTTCTCACCGACTTATATGAGCTGACGATGGCCGCCGGCTATTTCGATGCCGGCAAAGCCGCTGAGAAGGCCACTTTCGAATTCACCATAAGGCGCCTCCCCCGGGACCGCAATTTCGTGATCGCGGCGGGCCTGCCTGAAGTAGTCGACTACCTTCTGAAGTTGAGCTTTACAGCGGAGGAGGTCGATTACCTGCGGAGCCTGCCGCATTTCCAGAACGCTTCGCCCGCGTTCTTCGATTATCTGCGAGGCTTTCGCTTTACCGGAGACCTTTTCGCTGTTCCGGAAGGCACCGTGTTGTTCGCCGGTGAGCCTGTGCTGGCCATCCGGGCGCCCATCATTGAAGCGCAATTGCCGGAGACCTACGTCCTTTCCGCGATTACGTTCCCGACCCTGATTGCCACTAAGGCGGCACGCTGCATGGAAGTGGGCGGCGGGCGGGAGATCGTGGAGTTTGGCACGCGCCGGGCACACACGCCAGAAGCGGGCGTGGTCGGGGCGCGCGCGGCCTATCTGGGCGGGTGCGCCGGAACCAGCAATACCCTGGCCGGCTTCCGCTACGGCATCCCCGTTATGGGCACCGCCGCCCATTCCTGGGTCATGTCGTTCTGCGGCGAAACCGAAGCATTCCGCCAACTGCACCGCCTGCTGGGAGAACACACCGTTCAGCTCATTGATACTTACGACACGGTTGAGGGCGCGCGCCGCGCAGCCAGCGTGGGTGGACCGCTTTGGGGCGTGCGTATTGATAGCGGCGATTTGCTGGAACTTTCGCGCCGCGTCCGGGCCATCCTCGACGATGCCGGGCTGCGCGAGGCGAAAATCATGGCCAGCGGCGATCTGGATGAGTATAAGATCCGGCAGTTGGTGCAAGCCGGCGCGCCGATCGACGCTTTCGGGGTAGGCACGCAACTGGCTACCTCGGCGGATGCGCCCGCCATGGGCGCGATCTACAAGCTGGTGGAACTCGATTTAGGCGGCATCCACCGGTTCACCGCGAAAATGAGCGAGGACAAGGTCACCCTGCCAGGCGCCAAGCAAGTCTTTCGCGACCGGCACCGGGACGTGGTAGCCCGTTCCGGCGAATGCGGCAATGGGGAAGCGCTGCTCCGTCCCGTTATGCTAGGCGGCGCGCTCATCGAACCGCTGCCTACCTTGGAGCAGGCCCGCTGCCGCGCTGCGAAATCGCTGGCCCATTTTCCCGCGGCTCTGCGGGGACTGGAAGTGGCCGAGCCCTGGCCGGTGATCCAGAGCCGCGAACTGCGCGCGCTGATCGACCAGACCCGGCTGAACGTTTGCCGATGAATACGGTCTTTGTCGACGTCGATACCCAGCTCGACTTCTTGTATCCCTCCGGAGCCCTGTATGTCCCGGGAGCGGAGTGCCTCGTTCCGGCAATTGCGCACCTGAACCGCTACGCAGCGGCTCACGGAATTCGGATCGTCTCAACCACCGATGCCCACACGGAAGACGACCCGGAGTTTCGGGAATGGCCGCCTCACTGCATCGGCGGAACGATGGGCCAGCGCAAGCCGGCCGCAACGCGGCTGGAACACGGCGTGGTTATCCCCAACCGTGATGGCCCGTTCTCGCTCGAAGGAGCGCAGCAGATCCTGCTGGAAAAGCAGACCATCGACGCCTTCGCCACGCGCAGCCTGCCACGAGTGCTGGAAGAACTCGGCGCGGAACGGTTCGTGCTTTATGGGGTGGTGACCGAGATCTGCGTGTTATGCGCCGCAAGAGGATTGCTGTCGCGGGGTAAATCGGTGGTGCTGGTAAGGGATGCCGTGCAGTCCCTGGATGCGCCGAAAGCCGCCCGTGCCCTAGAACAAATTCAATCACTAGGCGGAATCGTAACCACCGTGTCCGAATTTTAGAGAAGTTGGAGCGCGTAACGCACCACTCATGTAGGGGTATGGTGGCGCGGACGGTCTTGCCGTCTGCGCTGCTAAATCATAATCGATTCTCAACGACGCCTCCCCCACAGGGTTCCCGATGACGTGCCGCTATTCGTGACATGGCGCCCTCGCAGGTACGCTACCAAGCCACCTCCAACCCAAGCGGGAACATATGAGCGCCGGCGAGCATTTTGCCCTCATAGACCGCGATTGACCGCGCACGCCGCTGCGGCCCTGCTTGGCTCCGCGAACCACCCGTGGCTCAGATGGTGGTCGAAGCCCTCCAATACCGCGCATTCGCAAGAAATCTCTACGACCTGGATGCGTTTGTGGTCATGCCAAATCACGTGCACTTGGTTTGCCATCCGAAGATCGACATGTCTCGCATCCTGCAATGGCTGAAAGGCACAACAGCCAAACGGGCCATTCGACTGCTAAACCTGAGCGTGCCGGCTTTCTGGCAGGATGAATCTTACGATCACCGGATTCGCTCAGAAGGCGAGATGCAGCGCATCATCCGTTATGTCGAGGAGAATTCGGTAAGGGCGGGACAGGTAGAGACGCCGGAACAGTGCCCTTGGTCGAGCGCAACGCAACCGCAGACGGCAAGACCGTCTGCGCCACCTCAGAATCTCAGGACGCCAGTGTGGGAGTAAGTGACTCTTTTGGGATATTCTTGGGCTTCCGCCACGCCATCACGGCCGTAAACACACCCCCGGCCAGTAAGCTTCCGTCGCGCAAGAGCGTCAGCGGGCCGATCGCTTCGCCGGGACCGAAGCAGCCGCAATCGATCGTTTCGCCGCGCACGTAAGCCCGCACCATCAACCCGAAGAAGACCAGCAGCAGGGCGGAAGCGGCCACCGTCGAAACGCGCCGGAATAGGCCGCTGATCAGCACGATACCCAGCAGAAGTTCAAGCCATGGCAGAGTGCGCGCAACCGCGACGACGGCCCATTGCGGTAACAGGTGGTAATTGTCCACCGACATGGCGAACAGCGTCCACGGATCCCGCAGCTTGATCCAGGCGGCATACACGAATATGCCGCCCAGGACGATGCGCAACACTAACGCGAGCGCCCCCAGCAGCTTACTTGAGGTCATCGAGGAAACGCTTCAGCAAGTCGTAATTCAGAACCTGCGCAATCGGGTATTTCCTGCCGCCCTTGATGATGATCATCGTCGGAGTTGAGTTGATCCTCTCCCGATTGCCTTCATTCACATCTTCCTGCACTTCGCCCGTGATCGAGGGATCCTGGGCCATCGCCTTCACCTTCTGCTGTTCCGCGGGCGTTAAGGCACTGGCCACGGTGTCGAAGACCTTGCCGTTTTCCGACCAGCTCGGCTGGTTCGCGAATAAAACGTCGGCTACCTGCTCGTACTTCCCTATTCGCGCCGCGGCGCACGCATACGCCGCCGCCTGCCGCGAGTAGGAATGCATGGGCAGCGGGAACTCCTTATAAACGAGGTACGCTCTCCCGGGCACAACGAAATCGCGCATGATCGATGGTAATAGCTGCGTGTGCAGCATGCGGCATGCAGGGCACTGGAAATCGCTAAAAATTTCGATGGTGATGGGCGCCGCGGGATTCCCGAAGGCTTTCCCCTTATCGAGGGTGGCGCCCACAGCCATCGAAGCGGACAGGGCTAAGGCTAAAGCGGCAAACTTCATACCCATCCATTATACGGATCTAGTAGCCGTAGGGATTAACGGCGCAGTACGGGTCCGGATGCCAGTAGCCCCACTGGTCGTAGAAACCGCAGCCGGGCGCGTAACCATAGCCGTAGCCATACGCATACGGCGCTCCGTAGCCGAAGTACACTCCGCCCCAACCTCGGCCGCGATCCCAATCTCGATCGCGATCGTGACCGCGATAGCCTTCACCGCCGTAATACCCGCGGCTGCCGCCGTAATACCCACGGCTGCCACCTTGAAAGGAACTGCCGCCGTAGGACCGGCCGCCTGAGAAACCGCGTCCACCGCCGCTGTAACTCCGGCCGGAGAAGCCACGCCCGCCACCGCCACCTCCGTGGCCGCCTTCTCTGGCCAGGGCTGCGGTGGGAGTTATAAACGTCAATAGCCCGCCCAAGAGCGCTACCAGCCCGATTTTCCGGAACATTTCTAATGCCCTCCACTTCGTTAGATGCGCCAGGGGGCGGAAACGTTATTCCGTTGACAAAGCCTTACAAAAAGGCGCGGATAAGCCGTTTCTGAACGTTTTTTAAGCTGGAGTGAGCCGAATCGAGCTCGTCCACCTTCTCCCGCAGATCGCGGAACAGAGTGGCTCGTTCAGCCCCGCTCTGGATGACGAGCAGCAATTGCGCGTTATCCCACGGTTTTTCCAGGTACTGGAAAAGCGAGACCTGATTGATCGCCTGGATCGCACTCTGCTTATCCGCGTGCCCCGTAAGCAGGACCCGGCTGGCCTCCGGTTGCAGCTCCTTCAAGCGGCTCAGCAACTGGATGCCGTTCATTTTCGGCATCAGGTAATCCGAAACCGCCACATCCACGCGGTGGTTTTCGGCAAAACGGGCAGCGGATTCGGGATCGGTGAAGCCGTTGATCTCGAAATCCGTCTCGAGTTGGAGAAATGCTTTGAGGCTGGTGATGACCATCTCCTCGTCGTCTACAATCATGACGGAGGGCTTATGCCCGTTCTGATTCACAGCGTGAAGCTCCTTGCCGCAGAGGTATGCGGATGTGAAAGGTGGTTCCGGCGCCTGGCTGGCTTTCAAAAGAGAGCAAGCCGCCATGTTTCTCTTCGATGATCTCCTTGGAAATCGCCAGCCCGAGCCCGGTGCCTTCCCCCAGCGGCTTAGTCGAGAAGCCCGCCTGAAAAGCTCTGGCCTGCTGCTGGGGCGTCATGCCGCAGCCCGTGTCGGCGATGGAAACATGCGCCTGCCCCGCTTCCAGACGGCTGCGTACGGTAATGACTCCTTCGCCCACGATCGCTTGGCCCGCGTTCACCAGCAGGTTGAGGAATACCTGGTTGATCATTTGGGGATAGCATTCCACTTCCGGCAACTCGCCCAGATCGACCTCCACCGTGATCCTTCTACGGAACTCGGCCTGGGTTAGTTTCAGTGTGTCGCGCAGTTGCTCGTTCAAGTCCACCTTGCGCATTTCGGCGCTGTCGGTTCGCGAAAAACTCTTGAGGCCCCGGATCACCAGCCGGATCCGTTCGCAGGCGATCCGGTCCACCGCGGCTAAGGCCTGGCAAGTCTCGATAATGCGTTGCGCTTTCTCAATTGCCTGCGGATCGGGTTCTTCCAGCAGCTTGTGGAGCGTTGCCAGGGACTGGAGGAGGACCTCATTGTTCGAAAAAATACTTCCTATGGGCGAGTTGATCTCATGCACGATACCCGTCAGAAGCCGCCCGATTGCTGCCATCTGGTGCAGTTCGGCCGAAGGCGCCGTGTTCATTGCTCCACCAGTTTTCGGAAACGCTTCACGAGGGTGGAGAAAATCGCCGACGTGATTTCACCGTTATCCGCCAACAAATCGTAGAAATCGTCGCGGCCGATGCGCAGCAAGCGGGTGTCTTCCACGGCTTTAGCCGCGACCGGCATGGGATCGTCTTCTTCGAAAAGCGCCCAGGCTCCCAGCACCTCGTTGTCGCGGGCGATAGCCAGCACTTCTGCATTGCGGCTTAGCTCCACCGCACCCTCCACGATGATGTATAGAGCGTCGAGCGGTTTGTCGGGCTCGACAATCACCTTCCCCGGCGGGAATTTGACTTCTTGCGCCACGGTGGCGATGCGGGCGAGCTGCTCGGGGTTCAAGTTGCTGAGAAGCTCGACCCCTTCAAGTGAGATCACTTTTTCAACGATATTCAGTTCCGCCATTGGCAGTTTCGCTCCTCGTCACGCCGCGAGTGCCGCCTCTGCTGAGCGCGCTACCACCGATACCTCCTCCACCGATTCCGCCGCAGCTTGTGCGATATCGGGCGCCAAATTCCGCATCTGCAATTCCGCCGCGGACGCCATAGCGCACGCCACCAGCCAGGGATCGTGCGAGCGGATCAGCTCGCGAATGGCGCCTTCCGCGGTCGGCACTTCCAGGCCAAAGAGATCGTGCCCACGCTCCAGCAGATGTTCCGGCGCATCCAGCAGGGGCAGCAGAATGCGTTTCAAATCCCGCTCCAGAACGCTGTCCAGGAACTCCAGCGCGGCGGTCGCATCGCCCGCGTCCCGCTTGGCCACGGCGAGGTACGCGGAATAGATCTCGCGCGGTGGATAGCGTAATCCCAGTAAGCGGAAGAGCCGCTCCAGGGTTTCCCGCAGCCGTTCTTCAATCGTGCGCGCCAGCAGCCGAGAGGCGCGCCGCTCCCCGTTGCGGTATTCGAGAAAAGGCGCCAGCGCCGCGTTCAATTCGCAGTAGTAACGCGCTTCGGCCAGAATCTGCTGCGTGACGAAAGCTTTTTCGAAGTTCAAACCCGGCGCCGATTCGCGCAGGCGGTTCAGAGCTCTCAATACCGCGGCTCGCATCGATAGATCCGGATGCTTGATTCCCGGAAGCAGGACATCGACGGCACGCTGCTCGGGGATTTTTTTTAATACCCGCGGGACCTGCCGGCGGATGCTCATTGGCAGTCTTTCGTCCAACATGGCGTCCGATAACGAACCGCAAATCGCCGGTCCATACGAGGCTAGCGCGATGATCGCGTCCTGGCGCACTCGGGCATTTCCCAAAGCGCCGATCAACGAGTGCAGGTAAGCCCGGCTGCGTAACTCTCCCGCCGCCCGGCACGCCGCCCGGGCTACATCGGTTTCAGGATCCTGCAAAAGGCCATCGAGCCGGCGATCTTCTTCTTTGCCGCGCACACCAATACCGGTTGCCGCGAGCGCTCGCTTCCGCGGATCGTCCGAGCCTGCCATGCGATCGAGCCACTCGTCCGAAATCAGGTTGCCCCCCAGTTGAGCGTCGGAGCGCAACGCTTCCAGCGCGCCTTCGGTGACCGCCGGGTTGGTGTCGTTCAGGAACTCCGCGGCAAGGCGCGCGCGGTCGGGCGCAACCTCTACCACGTACGGCACCGCCGACCGCGCCAATGCACCGCCGTTCTGTGCTTCCCGAACCTCGTTTACCGCTTTTTCCAACACGCCATCAAAATGCGTGAGGGCGGCCACTCGATATACCTGCTCCCGCACTTCCTGCGCCGGGCTATCTACCAGCTTCTCGACCAGCGGCTTCACATCATAATCCGGTGTATCCGCGAGAAGCGACAGGGCATACGCTGCTTGTCGTGGATTCCCGCTCGAGGCTGTTGCTTCCAGAAGCTGCACCGTGGCGGGATCGTGGACAGCGATGCGCGTGGAAGCGACTTCCAGCCGGCGCGAAGCCAGCCGCTTTCGGATGGTAGCCACGTATTCGCGCCGCGCGAGATGCGAAAAAACGATCCAGGGCAGGCAAAGGATCACGACGACAACCGCGATCCCTTTCACGCCCAAGTGCAGCGAGGTCGTGGTCAGCAGTAGCAACAGGATGCCCGCCAAACCTCGGGAGAGGCGGTCAACGCAAATGTCAATGAAAGCTTTGATGCGGTTGCGCAGCTCCACCGGCAGCGGCATGTAGAGCAGTTCCATCCCGGTCTTATTCAATGTGTACCGGGTGGAAGCCTCCGTCAGCCGCACCGCGCTGGCCGACGCCACTCCCGGCGCAAAAACAGTAGCAATCGACGAAAGGGCGATAGCCACTGGCGAAATCTGCAGCGTTCCGCCGACTCCGAACCGGTGCACTACCAATGCGGTGACAAAGAGTTGAAAGAGGAACTCCACTCCGTTGAGCCAGATTCCATAGAACTGCCCGAAGAACGCGGTTAACTGATCGCCACGGTACCCGGTGCGGGCCATCGCCTGGAACTGATACTCCACCAGGGTGTCCACCAGATACATAACAATCATCATGCCAACGATGATTTGCAAATGGCGCACGCGGGCGATGTCGCGTATCATCCCAGTGAACGAGAAATCGGTTTCCTCCTCGCGCGCTGCCTTCGCGTGGCGAACCGTCGTCCCGGACTTCCAAACCGCCAAACGGAACGATATGTATGCCAGCACGACCATGAAGGCGCTGGCCAGCAGAAGGTTCTCGGTGCCGACCAGGACCGCCGTGCGATTGGTGAACTCTCCTCCGAAAGCCGCGCCTAATACCATTCCCATGCCCAGCAGTGGATAGAGCCGTTTGGCTTCGCGCGTGTCGAAAAGGTTGCTGGCCACCAGCCAGCCCTGCGAAACGGAAACAATGCTAAAGAGGCTTACCCAGATGTTGAGAACGTAGATCATCCACGGCAGGCGCATCCGGATCAGCCACCACATCACTACCAGCGACCCTACCGAAAGCGCTACTGCCCAGAAAACCGCCGTGCGGAGCGATGTGCGCGTCGCCAGCTTGCTATACAGATACGCGAGAATGCCACCGAAAACAGCGATCAGAATGTAGAGGGATGGCAGCTTGTCGATATCGAACTTGGTCAGAAACATCGCGCGCGAAACGGGCTTCACGATGTAGTAAGCAAAAAGGACGAAGAGGAGGTAGAAAAACATCGACCAGGTGCGCAGGTGTTCCCCTGGTCTGATATCGAACATTTGTCGACGCAGCGCGAGCAGCCGATTCATCTTGCCGAACGAGGTATAGCAATTCGGAAACCAAACTGCAGGGTTTTCCGTTGGTGCCTTCGGGGGGCCGTCTAGAAACAAGATGGAATCGCGGCGCATCGGCTTTCATCTCGCGCGGCTGGCGCGCTGGCTTTTGCCGCGCGAACGCGATCCCAAGCTGCGAGATTTCCTTTCGCGGCTTAGTTATCCAGGCTTGAGAACCGTTTCGGTAGTTGAACTGGCAGCGCCCGTTCTGATGCTTCTCGGGCGTTTGGCGGTGGAACCCAAATGGATCAGTGCCATAACCAGCGTCTGGCAAACCGTTTCACTGGCGGCTGTCGGCGTGGCGACGCTCTTGGCCTCCCGCAACTCCTGGAGCATGCGGCATGCCCGGCTGCTTGCTGGTTTTTCGGTCTGGGCCGCGACTGCTCTGCTCATCTGGGTGCGCCTTTGGACCGCGCCAGGCACGTTTAGTGCGGATGAGTACATCCTGGCCGGCACCGCTCTGGTGATGCTCACTGCGGCCGCGACCGTTCCCTTCCGCCCGTTGGAAGTGCTCGGAGTGGGGCTCTCCATTGATGCGACCTATATTGTGGCAGCGGGGTTCGCGGCGCACCGCGGCGTCGGTCCAGCCGTTGAGGCTGGCGCTGCACACCATGTCTTTCTCCTGATGCTCGTCCTCCTCGCAACGGGCATCTGCAGCACCAACTACGACCACCGGAAAGCTGAATTTACGGCGCAGCAGGAAGCCGTGCGAGTCGCCGAGGCTTTAACGGGCGCGCACCTTCGCGCACAACTCGCCGAGACCGCGATTTCGATCGGTAAACTGGCAGCCACCTTGAGCCATGAGATCAATACACCGCTGGGCACCATGCGCAGCTCCATCGAGACATTGCTGGCGGTCACGGACCGGCAGGTCGGTGCGCCGCCGGAGCGCCGCGAAATCCTCACCCGTATGCGCGCCGAGTTGTGCCGCTCGATTGCGGAATCGGCTAATCGAATTGAGGAAGTGATGGGGCGTCTGCGGCGCTTCGTTACGCTTGAAGAAGCGGAGCTAAAGTCGGCGGACATCAACGATCTTCTGTCCGATGTAACGCTGCTCTACCAGGAACAGGTGGATCAGCGCCATATCCGGCTGGAGTTCGATCTGGAGAGGCCCTTGCCCAAGTTGACGTGCCGCCCGCAACTGTTGAGCGCCGTGTTTTCCAGCCTGCTCAGCAATGCCATCAATGCCGTAAACGGCGATGGCGCGATCGGCATTGCCACCCGCCAGCGCGATTCCATGGTGGAAGTGACGGTCCGCGACAACGGCCGGGGTATGACTGCCGAACAGGCCGAGAACATTTTCGACCCTAGTTTCAAAGTGGCCGACGGCCGGGTCTCCAGCGGCAACTGGAGTCTGTTCAACACGCGCCAGATCGTCTATGAACACGGCGGCGATATCCGCGTCGATACCGTCCTGGGAAAGGGGACATTAGTACACGTCAGTCTGCCGCTAGGATAACGGCGATCCCGCGGTGATCCCGCGGTTGACCTTCACCGCGTAATCCCCTATGATTCCCGTCTATGGGGAAGAATGTTCTGCTGCCAATCTGCGCACTGGCCGCCGGCAGCATTGCGCTGACCGTGCAACCCGCATTTGGACAATCGGCCAAATCCTCCGCAGGCGCCGGGTGGACCGAGCCGAAGACGCCCTGGGGCGACCCGGACATCCAAGGGACCTGGACCAGCGACGACTGCATCGGGGCTCCCATGAACCGGCCCGCCAACCTTGGAGACCGGCTCTATTATACGGAGCAGGAACTGGGGCAGAGGAAAGACCAGATCGAGCGTCAGGTGGAAACCTCGAACGAGGAATTCGTGGCTTCCGATCAGCGCGTTGGCACCGGCCCGCCAGCCCACTGGGTAGAGCGGGCGCGGCGGCCCTGCCGCCAGACCTCACTCGTGGTCGATCCGCCGAATGGCCGCGTGCCCGACTTGGTGGCGGAGGCTAGAACCAGGCATTTCGGCCAATCCGCCGGCGTGAACGACCCCAAGGCCGATTCCTGGGAAGATTTCAGCTACTACATCCGGTGCATCAGCCGTGGCGTTGCGGGATCCATATTCCCGGTGATCTACGGCAATGGGCAGCAGATTGTACAGGCACCCGGCTATGTAACGATCATGCAGGAAATGGTACACGAGGCGCGAGTGATCCCTCTGGATGGCCGCCCCCATCCAGGCCCGAACATCCGGTCCTACATGGGTGACCCGCGGGGCCATTGGGAAGGCAACACGCTCGTGGTGGAGACCACCAATTTCTTGGGTAATCGGAACGGTATCGCCGTCAACGGCGACGGCACGCCTTCCAGTGACGCGCTGCGAACGGTGGAGCGCTTCACGCGGATCGGGCCGGACGAGATGCGCTATGAGATGACCGTCGATGACCCAAAGACATACGTGCGGCCGTTCAAAGTCGGATTCCCGCTGACCCAGGAGCCTGGTTATCAGAACTTCGAATACGCTTGCCACGAGGGCAACTACGCGATGTTCGATTCCCTCAGTGGCGCCCGTGCGAAGGAGAAAGCTGCTGCAGCAGCAGCCGCCAAGAAGTAGGACGGGCCTGCTGGCCTTCCTGGCGGCCGCAGTCGTCTGCGCCGGGTGTCATCGCGCAAACGACGCTGCTGTCGATGACGGCTTGGCCGCCGAGATCCAACAAATCCGCGCTATCGATAACCATGCTCATCCAGTACGGCCCGTGCTCGCCGGCCCGCCGGATCGCGAGTTTGACGCTCTGCCGGTAGATAACATGGAGCCGCAGTCGGATCCGCTGAACCTGCGGCCCAACGCTCCGGTGGTGCAGGAAGCAGCTCGCCACTTGCCAAACAAGCGTTCGCTGATGCAGACGATGGGCGAGAAGTATCCGGCTTGGGTTCTGGACCAGATGGGTATCGAAGTGATGCTGGCTAATCGCGTGGCGATGGGCGGCGGTGTCCAGCCGCCCCGTTTCCATTGGGTGCCGTACGTGGACGCATTGCTCTTCCCGCTCGACAATACCCGGCTCGCAGCTCAGAACTCCGACCGGAAGGCGTTCTTCACACTGGAAGACCGCTTGCGGCAACGCTACATTACGGATGCGGGACTCCCAGCACGGCCGGCGGCGCTCGCGGATTACCTGCGGCAAGTCGTCACGCCAACACTCGAAGCCCACAAACGAGGCGGCGCGATTGCGGAAAAATTCGAGGCGGCGTACCTGCGCTCGCTGCAATTCGACAAAGCGGATGCCGCGGCGGCCGCGCGAATCTACGCGCAAGCCAAACCCAGTGAAGGCGATTACAAGGTCCTGCAGGACTACCTTTTCCGCTACATCGCGGCCGAATGCGGCCGGTTGGGGATGGCGGTCCACCTGCACACCATGGCTGGAAGTGGCAGCTATTTCGACGTGGCCGGAGCGAACCCGCTGCTGCTGGAACCGGTGCTTGACGATCCGGCCCTGCGCAAAACGAACTTCGTAATGATTCACGGCGGCTGGCCTTTTACGCGCGAGATCACGGCGCTGTTGCAGAAGCCGAACGCGTACCTGGACTTCTCCGCTCAAGACTTGCTGCTGCCGGCCGCCACGCTCGCAGTCACGATTCGCGAATGGCTGGAGTGGGTACCTGAGAAGGTCCTGTTCGGGACGGACGCTTACCCGTACTCTGACCAACTGGGTTGGGAGGAATCGGGCTGGATCGCCGCGCGCACGGGAAGGCAGGCGTTAACGATCGCGCTCACGGCCATGATACGCGACGGGGAAATCACGCGGGCGCGGGCAAGCGAGCTGGCACGCATGGTGCTGCGGGAAAACGCGCGCCGCCTCTACGGCCTATGAAGAGGAAGCTGACGGCGCGGGAAGCCGCCCGCAAAATGGTTCGCGTTCGCAAGACCAGCGGGATGGATGCCGCATTTCGCCGGGCGGTCCGGCAGATCCCGCGTGGCAAGGTGGCGACCTATGGTCAGGTCGCTGCCGCAGCGGGCTATCCGCTGCACCACCGGCAAGTCGCCCAGATGCTCCGCCAATCCGGCGGAACGCTGCCTTGGCAGCGGGTGGTGGGCGCGGGCGGGGCGATCAAGCTGAGATACGAAGCAGCCCACGAACAGCGCGTGCGGCTGGAGATGGAAGGCGTGCACTTCCGCGGCAAGCACGTCGATATGGCGGAACACCAGCACGTGTTCCGGACGTGGGAGTTCGAAGAGTAATTCTCAGACAGGATGAGTACAATGCCGGGAGTCGGTTAGCACTGGCCCGTAATGTCCCCGCATTTTTTCGCAGCTAGCCCGTCTTTCGCAGTTCGGGGGTTTCACGGCAGGTAAGTCGTTAAGAATCAGCCGAGGGGTCTAAAAGGTCTTCACCACAAAGCTGGACGGGCGAGGTGGGGACGGGGAGCGTTCA